>ERZ1740065.1200-NODE-1200-length-15284-cov-17.260950_pt1 | contig 15284 bp, 11 predicted proteins | sample MGYA00581738_ERZ1740065 | MGnify/ENA primary metagenome ERZ1740065 (study PRJEB43018, sample SAMN04849749) | marine metagenome | isolation source: floating plastic debris | place: Pacific Ocean | collected 2008-09-01 | study: EMG produced TPA metagenomics...
AGAGTTATCTCGTCACAAGAAGATCAGACCTGCCATCTGATTGGTCACCAGTACGCTGCTGGTGAGAAAACCTGTCTCAGTCTCAACATGACCCAGTGGATGAAACTGTGAAGCAACAGGGGTGGAGGAAACTGAGGTGTAATGATTGCTTTGAACATTGGACTTCAAGCACAGTAGCGCATCATGCCTTTTCATAGTCATCAGTACCCATTCTTTGGTCAGTTAGAATGCCTATGAATACGTCACATGTAGGCCTGCATGGGACAGAACATTATATATCCTATTAATGTTGTGTAGGCCTATGGGTTCTTGGGCCCTATTTTTCAGGAAGCCGCTCATGTAGCTAGGCCTTCCTGGGTGCCCATGAGGGAAAATTAGGATGCAACAATTTAATTTATCTCAGGCTTTGCAGGCTACTGTGACCCAATGTTATCACTTTCAGCAGACAATCACTGACATCCTATGACCATTGGCTTACAACCAATTCACCATCATTGTTCCGTTGAGTTTGCGTGCGTATTCATCCACATGGCTCATGCTGGTCAATGGTTGGTGAAGTGCAAGAGTTGTTCTTTTATGTTCTTTTTGTTCTTTTAAGACATGCAAAGTTGGCGGAGAAATAGTGGTGGATGGGTTGGAAGTCAACAATCACCTGCGAGTGTCTGATAAAGGCATTTCAATAGGGTGGCAGTGCACCTAAAACTTCTAAGAACATAGACTTGAAGTCTAACTTTTCCTGATGCGAAACACTAACTAGTTCTAACTATATCAAAAAGCATCTCAGAAACAGGGCCCTAACTGAGCTCATGAATGCCTCGGAAATCTTAGATAAACTCTGCAATGCAGGCATTTATCGAAATGAGTCCATAGATCCATAGACATAGTCATAGACATGCTAACGTACATGAGAATAGGAGATTGCTAAAATCCTGCCGGCCAGTGAAGCCAACCATTAAAAATAACTGTTGCACTTCGAGATTAATTAACTTTTCCAGACGTAGATATACCGCCTCTCAGTGTTAGAGATGGTTGAGACTCAATGATTGTATATAGACTTGTGATTTGAGAGATGAGATAATTTGGTGGTACTGTGATCATCTCGTATTCTATGTTGTACTGCTGAATCGATGCAGGATCTCTACCAAAGGAGAGCTATGATCGTATGGATACAACAGTTTCATGATGATGAGAGCAGCCATGCATGAGTTATCTTTGTTTGTCATTTTATATTTATCATAATGACTTTCATGTTTTACTGATCTTTATTATCATCAGTATACGAAATGTATTAAGGTATTTGGTTTGAGCTTCAAAAGTGCTTTCAGATTGTTCATCTCGAAATTTTAAATGATTTCGCTGAGTGTATTGTTGCTTTGATTTACCGTGAATGAACCACGAAAGAAGGATCTGCACCTCATTCAATCACATGAGGCTTTAATATATCTATCATCGCTAAAAGCCAAAAATTATGGTGTGTTTCTAAAGTATATGTCATATTCCTAAATAAAGTTGCTTGTGTTGATTTACTAAAAAAACTCTATCAATCGTTAATTATACTCAGTTATCCTTGAATGATAGGGTCCCTCATTGGAGAATTCCCTTGATAATTTCCTTCCTTCTAACTTTCTGACATATACTACCCCCAGCATATGCAATGAACTGGTCGACCTGTTTAGCTACGAGTTACGCAATAAATGAGGAGTTAGTGAATAGCTGAGGCCTAAGAAAGATGGCTTGTGATGAGCTGCTAAGGTAAAGGATGATCATCCGAGCTGACCCAGATGATCATCTCCCATCCAAGCCATGGTACAGCTTGCATTGTATTTTACACGGTAACCATGTGATATCATAGGTCAGCCACTAATCTGAGCTACGTAAAACACAAAATCAATCACAACGTTCCGCCCTACTGTACCAGTGTCTGACAGGTATCACAAATCAATTCCCATATGAAACATCACGGTTAAGGAGTATGTTGGTGTGGCCAGACCTTGTACACTAGGTGAGGATGATATTGTTGTGGAGTACATGTGGGTCGGATTGCATAGACTTAAGCAGCTGTAGCTGATAAGCTCCTACTTCCGATTGAATGTAGATTTTATTGGCGTTGTCAGGGACTTACTCATCCTGTCAATACGCTCACGTGAGCTTCCAGACATCGAGGCTCCCACCTAGTTAATATGCAAATTAGTCGTTATACTGTATAATATGAAATAAATCATTGCATCTGGCAGTGAAAATCTGTAGGCTGATTTCAGTGCTGTTGATATTTACGGAATACATTATAATCCGACATTGTCAAACACTAGAGATGAGCGAATGCTTAGATTATCTAAAAACCATACATCTTTGCTTTAGGTTGATTGTAACAAAGTCATTATAATGCAGGCCGAGGCTAAACTGTTAGCTGTCTTTCCCTTAAAAGCAATAAATTTTTTGGAATATTTTGTGGAAACGAAAATGTTTTTGAAAGTAAGTGTTTGTAAATAAAAAACAATTGAAAAATGATAGTGTAAATGTAAACAATGTCAACAATGTTTTCATACTTACCTAGTTGCTTTACGTGAGAAAACTGATTTGAGGCTGAGGTGTTAATATGTGAATTCGCAACGTCGTTCCACTAAGAAATGGGATCTGGAAATTTCCAAAGCTCTGCGTTCCACTACACACCACGTTGCAAATCCACCTGGAACAAAAACACCTTCAGTACGGTCAGAAGTTGATACGGAATATATTTAACAGCACAAACTCAAATATTGATTTTTTGGACTTCCAAGGTTCTTAGATGGCAGCTTTTTTCATGATCCTCTAGTAAACTACTAGCCTCTTTGGAAGACACTGCAGCAACTCAATCTAGTGCTGCCTATGAACTGAGGCTGTATCGAGAGAGTCCTTCAGAGACCAATATCGACAAATATCCTCTGAGGTTCTGGCAAATCAATCAAGCAGTTTATCCAAGATTGTCAAAGCTAGCTATGCAATATCTGTGTCCTCCTGCATCTTCAGTACCAGTCGAATGTTTGTTTTCCGCTGCTGGTGAGCTTATTTCTAAGAAGCGAAACTCTCTGGCTTCTCATAATGCAAACACCCTACTTTTACTGCACTGCTGGCTCCAGGATTATCATTAATACTCTGAATACATTCAAAGTGATGTTCTATTATATTATAATCACAACCTGCTTATAATTTCTCATTTGTTCAGTTTCGGTTTATGTCGGTTTTGATTTTGATGATAAATAAATAGAAGATTGAAATAAGATTGATTCAGGATAACAAAATTGATCTCAAGATTAATCGTGATTAATTATTTTCAAGAAATGCAGCGCTAGCATAAATATAAACGTGGAACGGCCAGTCGGCGATTGCAGTATGATACAAGGCAGGCACACACTGCGTATGTTCGCCGGCAACAGCAGCAAAGTGTTTAAAACCATTTGAGCAGAGAGAAATATCAATTAGTTGAAGGACTTCATTAGAAATTTAAGTTGACCCGATTCAATGTCACTACCTTTTACTAATATTGCGCTTAGTCGATAGACCATACTACCTTTAGCTCTTTGCTTTCTTACTAAGCCTTTGATATAAGTTGATCAATATGATTAACTGCTCAGAAAAGCCGGCTGGTAACGATGTGGCTGGTAATGATGCTAGCAGTCATGTGTGCTTTCATTCCGCTGTAAACCCTTATTAGTTGTATTAACAATCTCGTGCGCTGCAGGGCATTTAATTTCTACAAGTTTACCTTCCAATGAGCTTTGGTAGGGAGAGTTATCAATCTTTACTGGCAGGCAGAGCTTTACCGAATAGTCTAATTTGAATCTCTCTTGGACTTCCTTTTCTGGTTAATTTATGTTCATACACCATACATATACACATCATAGTAAGATTTACGTACTTTGTGTAATATATGCCCAACTGCGTTGTTAGTTATCTGAGCGGGTGCTAATTTGGTGAAACGCGGTAATGTCTGTAAGCTTCTTTTAGGCCTACCATTCCATTTGCAAAGCCTAGGGAATTCAATCAATGTTAGTAAACTTTGGTTGGAGGCTAGCATCATGGAGTAACGTGCAATGAACATTCATTTTCAATCTCAGTGGTTTCAGGAATGACATGGGATCACAATCGCTAGAGCAGAAGTAACTTCCACCTGGTAGCCATCATGCTTACAGGCGGCGCACCCAGTATGAAAAGGTTTGACACTTGTCAGATATACTTAACGTGATGGTTACTGGCTGCATGGCAGGACATTCTACGGCCTGAAATCAATTGACTAGGGTTCCTTTCAAATTACTTAGCATACGCATCATCTTTTGAGGGCATTGGCTTGCTTGCCCTTAATTGCACACATGTCTTTTTGGCATGTACAGCAAACGCAATGCGTGCTTAATACTTCAACTCCCAGACATATAGAATGGCAATTATTTTATTTGCAAACAAGCTGATGTCTACATCATACAGACTCAGTGGATTATGCAGCTTCTGCATTTGTGCGCAAGCGGAATTAGCACCGATCTCTACTTGTTTGCTTACATATCGGAGTACTTTCAGGATGTGACAACTGACATTTGAAACTGTGAAAATCGATCTAGAATGGCATAAAATAAAACTGACATCCCTTTCAATAATACTCTATTGAAACTGAGTCTGAGTAGGCAGTCTGTTGGTACTTACTGCAATGGCGAAGAGCTATATCGTTGTCCTGCTGGAGGTGGCTCTCATCTTGTTCAGCCAGGATCTTCTGAGATACGCTGACGGGTGAGTAGATGACCAAATAAGATGCCCACCTCCCATAAACTCTTCGTACATAACATACAGACTGCGGCACTGCGTTGATGAGTAAACATATTGTCTTCTATCTTGCACATGCTTCCCCTCTGCACAAAGTTATGATGACACCTCTCAACAGGACATTTTCGTCGAGATTTAGAGTCCTCGGAAGGATGATTACCAGAAGGGTTGATGGAGGAATATGAATCACTGATGGGGTGAAGTATTGAAGAGTTGGTAGTAATGATTCTTAGGTCAATCTACGCGCCTATGAACTTATTGGCTCACCTTTAGGCCGCCTAAGGCCCCCATAGGGTGGTTCTTAGAAATACCTAGGGAGCTCTAAGCGATCATAGGCGGACTTACCTTTTCCACATGGCGCTCTATATATGTATGCCGATGCAACAAGGGAGGATATATACTGTGGTGGCTGTGAACAATGCTGCTCTTAAACGGGATGTCCGTGCATAGCATGCATGATCACAAACACAGTTTTGTAAAACGATGCCGAAGATACTAGTAGTGGATAGCAATGTGAAGCTGCAAATTTTCTTGTACAGTGACTGAAGAATGAAAGTGATGTTTTATATTCGAAAGGGAAACAAAGCTGATTGTTTTATGTTATGGTTGTGCATCTTCGAGAGTGTAGCTGTTGACCTATATAGCAATCATGGCTACCGACAAAGAGTCGCTGGACATCGATGAGTGTGTGCCGAAACTATGAGAATAGGCTCTTAGCGGTCTTAGAAAAGATAGGAACAAGTTCTTAGAATGGAAGCCTATCTGTTCCCTATGCGATCATGGGGACGCCGAACAAAATTGAAGATGGCCTGAGGAATAGGACCCAAGAACAGGTAAGTCCGCCTATGATCGCTTAGAGCTCCCTAGGTATTTCTAAGAACCACCCTATGGGGGCCTTAGGCGGCCTAAAGGTGAGCCAATAAGTTCATAGGCGCGTAGATTGACCTAAGAATCATTACTACCAACTCTTCAATACTTCACCCCATCAGTGATTCATATTCCTCCATCAACCCTTCTGGTAATCATCCTTCCGAGGACTCTAAATCTCGACAAAGATGTCCTGTTGAGAGTTGTCATCCTAACTTTGTGCAGAGAGGAAGCATGTGCAAGACAGAAGACAATATGTTTACTCATCAACGCAGTGCCGCAGTCCGTATCTTATGTCCTGCACGAGTCGGTCGATGATCATATCTTTTATCGATGTAGGGCAATTCAGATGAGAGGCTTAACCGAATTAACAGATACCCTTCCATTTACCACCCTATACTACATGATCGAGGAGCCGATGAATGAGGGCTCTCTACTACTGCTTACCAAGACAGGACTGTTCCGAACCACTCTGTTTGGAGACGTGAAAGAACTCATGGCATGGCCAACCACTACAAATTAAGTATTCAATGTAAATCTATGGATTTACCTAACAATATACTGGAGGTGATCAGATTTTGATAGCAGCTATTGGAGGAAAATTATTGGTAATGCGGAGACAGCTAAGACAGCGATGGACAAACTTGGTCTGAAGAAGGATGTCTCCACAATGTGTTTAGAGGAGGTCATGTTTTATGTGGGCAATGTGAGTGTGAGTAGAGCAAATTTTGGTGATAACTAACGGGGAAGGTTCATTGGTAGGTTAAATGCCTTTCTAATCAAAAAGTATTCGATGGCATATCTGATGTATCAGCTGAGTTTCATTATCATACTATGTACTCAGACTAATAAGACTGACGCGGCTGCGTAGGCGAAAATATCTGCCTTCAAGGTCTTGTCTTACATAATAGCCTCAGATTGTTATAGCTAACCCAATTTGTATCACACTCAATCTAACCCTGCACTGGTTAATATCACACCTGCAAAAGCTCCCCTAAGCTATCATGAAGATGGTAATCACTTACGATATTCTAACCACTTTCAGCTCAGTATTTCGAGGCGGCAACCTTGCGCCATTAGTTGCAAATAGTTATGTAACGTCACAAATAATGGGCGTAATTCCAAGGACGATGCTTTGTCTCGCGAGAATACAGTTGAAAATAGCCTAAGGATTACCGGCGTTGCGGTGCGGTCACTCTTTTTCGTCGCGTTGCGGTATGAGGCTTGGCAAACAATGGCGGTCTTTCAGTGAGAGTGCTATGTGATTTCTGTCTCTCATTAGGCACTGCCTATTGCACTCCCTAGGCGGTATGATGGATTCTATTGTCCGAAAACCCCTTCATAAGACACTACTCTACCTATATACCTTGGATTACAACCGAACTGCTGATGATTTCATGGATTAAAACGTTTCTCAATATACCCTTCTTCACCATATAGCTACTCATTATCATAGGTAAGACAAACTTTGGAACTGTTTCTGTGTCAGACGCTCAAAAACTATTTTAACCTTTATTTTTATGTGTTTGCTCTATATTGATTGAGTATTTGATCAATACAATGCCAAAACCTGGTACTTCCCAGGTAAATTCTAAAGAATTCTGAGGCGGTGACTGACTGAAATGAGTTACTGGGTACACGTCACTTGGCGCGTTTTCAGTTGAACTATATATTTTCGCGATTCCGTTACATTACCACAGGGGTCAACATGTGTGAAGTGTGCCTGCGCAAAGTTACGTAGTCCAACTTGTGTAAACACGTGGTGATGGGAGCAAATCAAGTAAGACAAGACCTTTTACTATTTTTATTACTCCGTAGGTGAATAAACCACAACCGCTTACTCATCACACTGCAACACAAACCTCATTTTTCATCGCAGAAAACTTGATAATGAAGCCAAGAGACACAAGGTGTCCTTTGAAAAGCTACTTTTCATGTTTTCTACGTCAGTCGAAAAATTCCTGGATCCGTCCTTGTGTATAACCACTCTATAATGTTGTAATTGTAATATAACTACAGGTGGCAGATGTCTGTGTTGTCTGCTAATCAGATTCTCATCACTAATGAAGACGATCAATGCGTGGAGGAGTACAACCTCAATACGGGAGAAATAAGCCCTTTTGCCGCCGCTTGTGATGGCACAGCTGGAAGCTCATACACAGGGCATCGGAAAAATGACGTTTCCATGGATGTGCCCATGGGGGTCTTGTATGACGGAGATCAGAAAGTTTACGTTACTATTTACTATGCGATGGTAGTCCTATCCATAGACACAACCACTGATCAGTCCAGCGTTCTTCTCACCACGACCTCCCCCCCGCGGCTCCTCGGATATGGGCAGAACTCGGATATTGTCCACATAACATTCAATAACGGCTTCGGAGCAATCAAAGACGGCTCCGTAGAATACATTATTGGAACAAGCGGACAGATTATGGGCAATGCAATTGGCGTTTTAAGTACCACAGAGATGTTGTATCCACTAGCATTTGTGGAGGTAGACAATGGAACATGGGTCGTCGCTGACAGGACAAACCACAGGTAACAGCATCTTCGATAGGTACACCGAATCACCGACGTTTCAAACCATACCAGCTTACTCTCTGATCTCCTACTTGTCGAGTTCTTGGATTTACTGCCGACTTAGGGCGTCAAGTTATCTACTTGCGTATGGTGAGCGGCTGTGTGTCGTAATGCTGGCTGAGGCAGCATGCAAAATGCATATCTGTAGCAGTCCCGCATTCTTCAGATTAAACATTTCGGCATTTTTTACTCTTCTATTGGTAGGCGCGCTGGTTTTGTAAACGGTTTTGTTAAGCTTAGACTAAAGCAGGCTTAAGTGCGGCGAAAGCATCATAAGTGCAGACAAAAGCCGGCGTAGCATCGGCGTAACACCAGTGTAACGCCAGCGCATCATTGCGGCGCGCCTACCGATAGAAGAGTAAAAAATGCCAACATTTCATTATTGAACTTAATCTTTCTCTTATGAAATGGATAGCGAAAGTTTCCAATTACGACAAGCAGGAGCATAGAAGGAAGAACTAAAAAGCTGACGGTGCCCATAATATATTCCTGTATGGAAAATATGCCTCTGAAAACCAGTTACTGGGCTATAAGAATTCACAGCATTATCATTGCTATCAGCTCCTGCAGCTGAAATTGACACTACTGTAATGTTATCTATTGGTCATTATAGTAGTATTCAACTGCACTGGTGTTGAGCTCACTTTGATAACTATGCAATCATATTTGCTCATATATGTTTGTAGCATATCTGGTAAAATAGCTTTTTGGCTCAATCAGGGTTCTTGAGAAGTCATGTGAATTCCCTGAAGAAGTTCTTTAGGAATTTCCTTGGCGCAGGATGTCCCTGAGACTTCCTGTTTAACCACAAACGGTTTAATTATGTAATCACATTGCGCCCCTTTCCAGTTCTATTGTTATCAAGCCATTGCAAATTTAAGGCTTAAGTATTACACTGTTTTATTAACTTGGTCAAGAAAATACCCAGAGAAAATTGAATGTGAATCACATCCACGGGAGATAGAGAGGATAAAACATGAAGGAGCTTGTGGCAGAAGATCCTTGTTCCTCGGGAGACCTGTAAATAATTTTAATCATGAATAGCTACACACAACATGGAACAAAAATTTTGCATCAAAATTACCAGCACTTCTAAGTCCCTGGGGGAGTCCCTGAAGGAGTTCCGAACAATAATTCAGACAGGAAGTCTCAGGGGCATCCGGTTGTGCTCAGGAAATTCCTAAAGAACTTATTCAGGGACTTCTTCAGAGACTTCTTGGGACTTCTTAAGTACCCCGATCGAACCGAATAGTGTTCTTACGGCATATCTATAATTTTTTATCAGTGGACTACTCTCGCAATTATTCTTGTAGCCTAAAATTAATCTTCTGAGCAACTAATCTTAGTTAGTCATAGAATGACTTGATAAAAATACAACACAAACTTTTCAGAGTATTGTAATGTAACATTGCTTACCCACTTGAGGTGAAAATGCTTTCAACTATATTGAAGACTTGTCAAACATTTTAAATACATTCTTAACACGAAATTGAAGTGTTTACTGGAGCTAATTCGTCCACTTCCGACGGGTGTCTAAGGTTGTCTGAGATGATGATTATTAAGGAGGTCATCCAGGAATTTTTTTGACAGATGAAGAATTTTAATAAGAGTAAAATAAATCAGTTCATATTACTCTAAAATGAGGGCATGCAGCCGATATTGTTCATACATGCAATTCCATTTCAGGTTGGTTATCGCTGACACCAAACTAGGTACCACGACCCAGGTCTGCACCGGCAATACAGGAACTGTGGAAGGTAACTGGACCACTTGTCAACTCAACAACCCACATTCACTGATTCACTACGGTGACACTGTCTATGTTGGGGCCTATGCAGCACTTATGCAAATGGAAGGTAAATTTTGGTAAACAGTATTTTCAATTTGGTTAGGCGCGCCAGGATTTTTCCGGCAAACGCCTGGTACAACGTCAGTCAAAAAAACTGGCAAAATAGACGGTCAAAATATTGGATTAATACTGGCAAAATACTCTCAATTTACGGGGCCTCAGATCTGGGAAATCTTAGGTACTGTTACCTGCACTTAGGATTACTAGAGAACTGAAGGCAATGAGTATTTCCTATCGTGTGTACAGCTGGTAATGTACTAATCTATGCTGCAGCATAATAAACTGGATACAGCTCCCAATGCATTGCTGATAGATACATATTGTTGTTTTGTGTCTTTAGGCTTATATTGCACAGTGTTAGCAGTTGTGTTTATTGCTACAGTCACATAAATTTGCTCTTTCAGAATCTGAAATCAGATTTTAAAAAGGACGTCTATTACCTGAGATCTGGTGAGAAGAAGTGACTGCCACCAAAAACGGTTTCAATCCCTCATGGACGCCATGTCACTGCTAAAGGCTCAAAAAATTATTCTTTGCAACAAATGTAGATAATAAAATAAATGGTGTTATTCAAAACCCATTTCGAGTCACGAAGAAAACTCTATGGTACAACGTTGGCCGTTGGGTGTTCGAAATTGGCAATCAAAGACTGCCCTTATTCATTAGTTCATTGGAGTCGCTTGCAATTGGCAATTTCGAGCACCAAATATAACACCAAAACCGATTGATAATCATACATTTAGTTCTTATGATAGTTTCTTGATTTGAACTCTAACCTGCCTGTAGCATTAACCACAACTGTTAACACTGCACATTATAAGCGTAAAAGACACAAAATAATAGTATGCATCTGTTAGCAATGTATTGGAAGCTGCATCCAGTTTACTATGCTGTGACCAACGTAACCACGCTCACAGCCGTACCCATAATGGAAAATACTCCTCACGCGTAGTTTCCGGTATTCCTGAGTGCTGGTTATAGTACCGGAGGTTTTCCCGGAGCTGAGGCCCTAATGCCCGTATTCTACCGGTTTTATACCGGTTTTAATCCAGTACTTTGACGGTCTATGCCTGGTTTTTTGCCAGTCTTTGTCTTGAACCCTATGACGGGCTTTTACCGGAAAAATCCCGGCTCACCGTGGTGAACCGAAAATACTTTTCACCGTAATTTAATCAAACTTCTTTTGCAGGAACAATTAACGGCTCTTGAGACATTCAAAAGGCCGCCTTGTATTCGATTTTACCAGCACAGGTCACATATGTTATAGGATTTACAAGTGAATTGTATGAGAAATATACAGGTGTGCATGCTTTGTGACTGAAAAACAGAACCAATCTTCTGCTGTATAAATCTGAATACGACACGCTGCTCATTTATGATACTGCTTTCACTCAGTGAGTTCTACGACGCCGTGTTACAAGTCTGGGAACTCGTGTGTCAGAAAAGAACCTGACGGTACCGTTCAATCTTGTTCAGAGAGCACCAGCAGCTGTGAGAGGAGCTGTAGGTTGACATCAGTTTCATCAGATGCGTTTGGCTAATATGCCGTTTTTGAAACGTATCATCCACTGAATTCAAAAATGTTTCCTCTGATTTCAGTTTTGAAGCAAACCAAGAAATACAAGCCATGTGGGGCGATACTGGATTCCTACAAGCACCATTATCAAATGCGTTGTATTCATCAATGTACAAGGAGAGAACGCTGTGTCAGAGTTATCTTGTCACAGCAAGATCAGACTTGCCACCTGATTGGCCACCAGTACGTTGCTGGAAACAAAGCCTGCCTCGGTCTCAACATGACCCAGTGGATGAAACTGTGAAGCAACAGGGGTGGAGTAAACTGAGGTGTAATGATTGCTTTGAACATTGGCCTTGTAGCCCTGCACCCCATCATACCTTTCCCTAGTCAGTAGTATCCCTTCTTTGGTCAGTTAGAATGCCTCTGAATACATAGACATACCACACAGCCCCTTGAGGCCTACATAGGGCAACGTATAACATGTCGTAGCAATACTGTGCATGGCCATGGGTTCTTGAGTCTTACACTCCCAGCAGTGATATGTATAATAGCTAGGCGTGGGTGCCCATACGGATAACTTAGGATTAAACTCTACTTCATTCCACTTCTATATTCCATTTCACTATGACGCAATTCTAACACTTTCAGCAGACACTTCCTGACATCACATGACCGAAAGCTTACAACCCATTCACTAGCATTGTTCCATCGACTTTGCAAGCGTATTCATCCACATGGCTCATACTGGTTGACTGTAGTGCTAAAATCGTTCCTTTTGGAAATCCGGTTTTTGTCATTCTCCTGTCGATTTTCGCGCTTACTCCCGCTTACTCCCGCTTACTCCTGCTCACTCCCGCTCATGCTGATGCACAAATATCGGCGGGAGAATGGCAAAAGCTGCACTTTCTTTATGCAAAGTCGGTTGAGAAATGGTGGTGAATGAGTCAACAATTATAGGACACCGGTGAGTACCTGAGAACAGTGTTACAATTAGGTGGCAGTGCAACTAAAATTTCTAAGAATGATATCATGGACTTTTAGTCTAACTTTCTTTATGCAAACGTCAGCCAAGCTAAGTCTAGTTATTAGCAATAAGCAAGTCACAAACAGGGTCCTAACTGAGCTCAAGATGGGCGGGGGAATGTTAGATGAACTCCCCATTGCTGGCATTTATGCATATGGGTCCATAGATCCATAGACAAGCTTATGTGCCTAATACCAACAGATAGCTAACATGCTATCAGCTCTTCAACATTAACAGTAGCTGTTGTACTTAATTACTAATGGACCTAACATGTTCTATTATTAATTACTGTGCTCATCGCCCAGCAATGAAAATTGGTGTTCATCAATCATATCACATCATATTGTATCATACGGCATCGTACTGTATCCTAATGTATCGTACTGTGCCGTATCACATCATGTGGCATTGCTCCGATGACTCTTGTCTCTGGCAAAAATGTGGTCATGACAACTGTCTACGCGTCGTGAGAGCGGCCGTATATTACTTATGTTTATATATCGTTATATATTGTGTATTATACTTACTGTTATGTCTTATTTCTTCATTTTTATTATTGTCAGTATGGAAAACATTCAGATATTTCTTTTGTGTTTCAAGAGTGCTATTAGACTGTTCATTTCAAAATTTTAAATTATTTCACTGAGTTTATTTTTGTGTAGCTTTACTATGAATGAACCCTAAAAGAAGGATCTGCGCCGGCCCTCATTAAATCATGTGACGTTTAATTATATTAGTCGTTGCCATGAATCAAATTCTTACGGCACGCTCCAATATATCTGTCATAGTCCACAATAAAGTTGTTTGTGTTTATTTTCAAACTATACTGTCTTTCAATCATTAATTACACTGAGTTATTAGTTAATGATAAGATTCCTCATTGGAAAAATCCCTTGATGAGAATCGAGAATCGAGTCATTCAATAAATGAAGAGTTAGTGAATAGCCAAGACCTACGAAGGGCGGCTTGTGGTGAACTGCTAGGGTAAAGGATGACTATCTGAGCTGGTGGAGGGGATCATCTCCCATCCCACCCACGGTACGGCTTGTGTTGTGATGGACACAGTAGAAGCATGATGGGATAGCTCAGCCACTAATCGGAGCGACGTAAGAGACGACTTTTGTAAGAACTCTTTTTCCTGTCGCAGGACTGTGTGACATGTGTCACAAATCATAGATTCGTCGCTACATTATTACGTGGGTGTGGCCTGACCTTTAATCCTGCGAAGCTGTCATCAATTTATCCGATTTTCTATCTTATGCGCTGGTAAAATAGGTGAAGGTGATTTTGTTGGGGAGTGCACGTGAGTCAGATTGCATAGCCTAAAACGTTCAGCTGTAGCTGATAAACTCCTACATTCAATTGAGTGTAGATTTTTTTGGCACTGCTAGGAACTTTCTTATTTTGTCGATATGTTAGCGTGAGTTTCCAGACATCAAGGCTCTCATGTATTTAATATACAAACAAATCGTTGTCACGTGTAACATGAAGTAAATCATTGCACTGGCTCCAGCGCATGTCCACAAATATAATAGCCCTCAATATATGTACGCTGATTGGAGGGTTGTTGATATTTATGGAAAACATTGTAATCTGACATTGTCAAATCAAAGATCAAAGCAAATCATGATGATAATCTAAAAACTATTAATTTTTAATGTTGAATTTAGTAATCAAATATCATGTAAACCAAGGGTAAAACTGATAGCTGTTTTTCCATGCAAACAATAATTTTGTTCGAATGGTTTTTGTATAATTAACTATTCGTTTTCACGATGGTATTTAAATTTTACTCTTTTTGCCAGCTGGGTGCATTAGAACACTTGGATCTGAAGCAAATCCTTTAGAATTTATTTCATACCAGCTCATCGGAGTGCTAAACTGGTAGCAAACTAAATTTTAGCTCGGCCAGGGTAATCAACTTTAATACCTGAAATATTATGGGTAATTCCAGAGTAAGTTGGTGAATTGTAACTTTTTCCCCGCAGCTAATTGTACGATATGAATTTACAAGTCTAAGAACTTCTGTGTCAGAGAGGACCCCGATGGTATCGTTCAGCGAGCAACCTGCCTCGGTCTCAACATGACCCACTGGACGAAACTAAAGAACTAAAGGACAAGCTCGTGGGAAAGTAATGTTGAAGTTATCGGTTTTTGTCATTCTCCTGTAAATTTCTGTGTGCATACGTGTCACATGCACATATATTGACAGAATGACTAAACCCATTCTCCCTGCCGACCAACGCTGGCAAAAGTTTTATGGGTTTTGTCAATCTTCTGTCGATTTTCGTGCTCACTCCAGCGCACTCGCACGCGTATCCACGATCACTCTTGGGACTATTCACGCTCACACCCTTACGTGCTAATGCGCGAATATATAAGGGAGAATGACGAAAGCCGAGAATGTTGACACAATCGATCGTGGAGGATGTATATACTTGAATATGTATACAAGTATATGGTAACGTTCTATTTCCCCTCCATGAACTTTTTCAAGAATTCTGATTTTATTGTTGATGAATTCTTATGAATTATTGTATGAATTTATGGAGGGGAGGATCAAGAACGAAGTATGAATTCTCAGAATTCTTAAGAACTCTCAAGAACAAACTATGCGTTCATAAGAATTCCTCATGATTTCCTCCCGTTCATGG
>ERZ1740065.1201-NODE-1201-length-15283-cov-13.287759_pt1 | contig 15283 bp, 14 predicted proteins | sample MGYA00581738_ERZ1740065 | MGnify/ENA primary metagenome ERZ1740065 (study PRJEB43018, sample SAMN04849749) | marine metagenome | isolation source: floating plastic debris | place: Pacific Ocean | collected 2008-09-01 | study: EMG produced TPA metagenomics...
TTCTATATCACCCTCTCTATATTTTTATCTCTCTCTCTCTCTCTCTCTCTCCCATCCATCTATCTTTCCTGCAACTTGCTCCCTTCTATCTCTCTCCCTCTATCTCTCTCCCCCTGCGGTGATTCAGTATTATAGTACGATATAACTGCTACACTTGCAGGTGATGCCAGACGAGGAAAGGAAGGCTGCCACGCCTGTCGAGGCAATATCTAACATGATTAAGTCTAAGACTGTCCTTGGAAGCATGTCACCTGCTGGCAACACACCAAAGTTCTCCGGATCGTCACTGAAGACCGAGTCAACAAACGCCAGGAAAATCAGCTGAGTGCCATTGAAATCAACCTTACAGAGTGTGTAAGTAGCAGCAGCCACGCAATTGGTTGACTCTGTCGTATCGGATGCCTCGTTAATTAGAGCGAGAGTGTGATAATCGTGTTCTGTTCGTAGCCGAGACTGCCTATGTACAGATAAATAGGAATGATTTGTTACTGGTTTTTCTCATGCCCTATTTTACCATTGCGTTGTTGATGGTACAAGCGGTACAAAATAAAGATGTTGTGTGATTACCCGAGATATAATAGGTTGTTGCTGACTGCCCAGTGCAGAGCGTACCTTGGTATCAGTATGTTCCTGCATATCTTCACGTCTTCCTTTATCCTCTTCAATTCATCATCTTTCCCTTTTTCAGTAGTTGTCTATTTCCCACCTTGAAAGTTGTTGAAGAATTCTTCAAAAATTCTTAAGAGTTATTCAATAATTTTTAAAACTTCTCAATACTTCTTATTTTGAAAAATCTTAGGATGGGGAAATAGACAACCACCCCTTTTTCTCTTGTTTGTTTGTCCTCTCCATTCTCCTCCCTTCCATCTATACAGCCACTCCTGATCTTGCTGCTGTCCTGCTCTCCGCTTGCCTCGGCCAGTTATGGAGGACAGATAGGATATCGAACCGGGAGAAGCATGCCGTGGATGCTTTTTAATGTGGTGATTGAGGAGCAGCATCTCCTCATTTCTCCTCATTCATCCATCAGCTTTAGTATGAATATCATGTGATTCTTATTTATTTCTCTGACATATCTTGTCTTCTTTTCAAAACTGACAACAGCAGACCTGATTCCTACTGGGCTGACCAGTCACTGTTGTAGTTTACTTAATCCTCCTCTAGTTTCATCTGTTGATGACTAAAACCCCTTGATTTTGACCAGATATACTCATACATTCACACCTACCCCCCCCCCTCCGCCCTCCACCCATTTACAGAATTGATGAAATTGTTCAGTGGTAAAATATCTGCATATGCAGCATACAGAAGTGGTGATTGTGGAGCCGCAGGCCTTTATCCTTATTCATCTATTCATCAGCTTTAGCATGAATAGCCTCTTTTAATTTCTCTGACACGTGCTGCCTTATTTTCAAAACCCACAGCAGCACAGACCCGATGAACATCGCCTTTGCAGAACTGAGATACATTGTCAATCGCTGTATCCGGTCTCTCAAGCCCTTACCCACATGCTGTCATTGAACTGCATCACTAGTTTTAAAGACGCTCTTATTGAAGTCATTTCTACCACAGGGCTCCCTTGTCTTACATTCACTCTGTATCAACAGTGGCCTGCCCGTCGGCGTGCAGCTGTTGTATCACGACCGTCTGCAGTGTTACGATGTCATTACCGTCGTTCCCAAATCTACGCGACTCTCAGCCAGTATGGGTCGCAGCTGTAACACGAGTCTGGTTTCAATTATCCGTAACATTCTTGATTAGCTCAAACAACTGTCTTCACTATCCGTTTCACACTAGGCCCAAGTTTTTTGAGCACTAATTGGCTGCTTCGTTGTCTCAGCTCCGCCCACTTGTCCCTGCTGGAGTGACAGGTTTATGTTAGTGCTTGCAGGTGCCCTGCTACGGAAATTCTGCTGAGCAGTGTAGCTAAAGCGACTCGCACAAGCTCTGATTCATCCAGGTGAGCTATTACTGGGGACCATTTTCTCTCACTTTGGCCAGACTGCAAGCCACTCTTTCACTCCTGTATTCTTACGACTTCCACCATTTTCTTGCCATATCAGAAGGGAACGTGATTTAATTTTCCGCCGCTGTTCGTTACAGGGAGACAGGTTCTGGGATACCCTGGTGCAGCAGGCTTGTTTAGTGCTGGTTTGAGGTGATAGGAGACTGCTCCTCGGATCTAGAGTGAGAGAGGGCCGGCTATCAAGATGGCGTCTCGGTTGATGAGCGCCGTGTCGCTATGCGTTCTTGTCGGATGTCTTGCCGTAACCGGTATGTAATTCTCAGTACGCTATTTTAGTTAACTTCTGTATTTTCATCTTCATTCTGTTCTGGCTCAAACAGAAGATCTAGTCATTTTCTTTATACTTCTGCTCTATTCCGGTTTCTACCTATCTGTGTATGCTAGCGCAACAGAATCCTGTCCCACAAAAACACTGCTAAACTTAGATAAATTCTAGTCGCGAAATTGTAGTTTTCCTACTTCGCTCATTTTAGTTTTGTGCCCCATATAAAGGATCTATATAGGTAAAACTCTAAGAGACTCTGCGTAGAAATTCTGTATAAACAGCTAATTATTTACGAACTCCAACAAAAACGCATGTAGAAACTTGTTATAGAACTCATACCATATTGAGACTTTGTATATCACACCGTGGAGAACCTGTTCACAGTTGACGGCGTTGAATATTGAATTATACATGTGTGTAACCCAATCAGCCAGCCAGCCGCTGCGCTGAGTGCAGGCGGCAGCTATAGGAAATAACTGAGCTGCCTCTGTCACTTATTGCTAGCAGACGCACACCGCCTCGACCGTCTGAGACCTAATTAATCTGCATGTTGTTTGAATTACCGATACTTCCCTACCGAATCGTTTGCGAATCATAGCCCTGGCTCCTAAATATCCAGGCTGTGAGTTGGGGCATGCGTGCTTGACCGTGCTTTGAGGTTTGGAACTCAGGCATTTGGTAATGACATACACATGTCCATTGTTTTATCTACATGCTGATAGGGTCCCATGCTGCAGCCCCCAATGCAGCACCGAGACAAAAGAAGGGTTTCCAACGCACTGGAATATTATTTTCATCTCTTTCCTACACTTTTGTTGTCAAAATATAGTTGATTCGTTTCCATGGTGATGAAGCAATAACAACCAATCTTTTACATGTCGAGTCTCCCGTATTTCCCTCAGCAATTAGATATGCTGAGCTGAGCTCAAATGTAGCACCATCATAGCTGTAGGGGTAGGAGTAGAACTAAATATCCAGTATCTTCAGCGTGACAAGTTAGCAGGTATACGTGTCATAGACATAGACATAGACATAGACATAGAACTCAGTCATTACTCTTTTAGAAGTCCTACACTAGATTCTATATATTTGACCAGATTAAAATTCTCAAATGATTGGGCAGTAGATGTAGGAGGTGGTGTTACTGTTAGTACAGCGTATGGTTCTATATTGTAGCGGAGAGGGAGACGAGACAAGCATACTATAACCCGGTAAGAATCATAAATATTGTGTAATTCATTATTCATTATTATGTATTGCTATATTATATAATTATTATTATAATTATTGTTATGTTATCCAGTTATTTAAAAAATCCTTTGGTATTAAAGATCCAGATTTCCTAGTTACAGTTTTCATAGCTTTAAAAGATCCACATCGTGACTCCGTGACTTGTATTCGAAACCTGGCTACTATCGGAGCATTGGCTATTAATGAGGGTTATACAGTAGTATTTGTAACGCCTTTTCTAACTGATGGTGCAACATCAATTTTTCGCCACACATAGTGGACAGTAGCCCAGACTCCTTTCAGACTCGCAGTAACAGGTGCTTGTCTGTGGCAGGCGAGTACCCTTATTTGACCTCTGACCTGACCCGTAGGTGATGAATGCCAGCAGTGTAAAGTTGCTGTTAATTATCAGGTAGCCGGGACGAGACTGACTTTGTTTTCTCCAGTATTGTGATAATATGTATAGTCACCCGATATCCTGTATATTATTGACGAGAGAATTGTGTCGAGAACGTAGGTCTGGGAATGATAAGTTGATTGCAAATTTGCGATTTGGATGATATAACTGTGATACTGTAGAACCGGATTTGATTGCGACAGAAATGTTAGCCTTTGCTTCCAAATCATCAAGAAACAAAAATGATAGCGATGTAATGATCGCGACTCCATAAATGGGAAGATAACTCCTGTATAAGATATGTGTGTAATCTTTATAGTGAATTCCAACAATAGCGATCATTTCTTGTCGCTATTTTCGCGACTGCTAGACTGTTGCTATCAAATCCATATCTACAGAAATACTTATAGCTACATGATACTCTGTACGGTGTTGATGGGAGGCTGGTATTGAGAGTGTAGGTCCAGTCTGAGAATGGATGAATTGGATGTACATCTGATATGTGGATGATATAACTTGATCCGCCACACAGAACTGCTGTTAAGAGTTTTCAAGACTGAGATTTTAAACTAAAGAATTAGTGATTTTGTTTACTTGCCCGCTGCCAGCTCTCCTGTATGTACAGACCTGCCAACTCTCCTGTGTGTACAGACCTGCCAACTCTCCTGTATTCCTGTCGATATGTAGGGTAAGGATTGTTATCGTTGGTTTCCTAATGTTATCCCATGGTTTATTAGTGAGATCCTGCTGAGCTGAGATCAGAAATAGCTGAATACCAGCTATGGCGTCTCAAAGTTCAGAAAACCGAATCTCCTGTATTTCTAGCCTGACAGATTGACACGTATGATATTCTGACTTTGTCAAATTCAGTACGAACGTACAAGATGAATTCCAAAAAACAGTCTCAGATTCATGTTAGCCCGTAATTGACTCAAAAAAGCTGCAGGACTACAATCGATAATCGACGATCGATAATTATTCTTGATTCACTTAAAATCACAATCTATGATTAGTAAAATACCGAAAGTAAATGCATTACATTAATAAATAAAATTAGGAATATGAATAAGAATGATAATACGATGATAGTAATAAATTGATTGTTGCAGTGCGTGATAGAGTTGTAGGGGTGATCATATTAATCTGTACTTTAAACTTAACCTTCATTTACTATCCATGTATTCATTTGCCATAGAATGACTATTACTCAAGGATGTACGGGGACACTGCGTCCAAGGGTTATACCATGCCAGGGCGGTCCCCGTCCTCATTCATGATGCCAGTAAGAAACTCGAGCTAGCGTCTGTATGAATGCTGATGGACTGCGCTGTGTTAGGCTTAGTTTCTCACATAACAAGGACTGTGCTCTCATCTCGCTCACTAAACCACGCTCTAGTCTCTAGTCTCTGCACATACATGTATATGCATGCCTTCTCTTTACGATTCACGGTGATGGATCTAGACAAACCGAAGACATGAATAAGTTTTATGCCGCCAAAAATTGTGTTGATAACATATTGTACTATGATAATAGTAACTATTCAGATGAATCCGTGTGTTTTGTGTTAAATCTTCTTTTTGAGTGGCATGTTGTAAATTAATATAGTGCTATGGCATTAGCATTCTGCCTCTGTTGATATCATGTTGGTGTATGTAGGGGGCACCTGCTGCTCCACAGTTCGATGTCGCTGGAGCGCCACTTGTAAGTCATCCTACCAACCTGTTCCCTCCCCGAAACCTGACTTCCTCTCTAATTACTCCTCACTTTAATTATCCCTCAAAAGTTTGATCCAACTATCCTTTGATCTACCATCGACTAGATAAAACGATCAGTTCTTATCAAACCTGTTCTGTTAATAACTCTGGGCCAATATGTTTAGCCTTAGGTCTCCCGGCTCAAATACTAGTCTTGGGGTGGTGCTTGCAATGTGTGAACCTATTTATTTGGGTGATTCAGGAACAGCCAGTCGGTTGGTCAAAAATTCAAAACAAGGAACTGTCCGAGCTGCAGAAAGTCATGAATTCCCCTGAGTTTAACAGCGCTGACTTTGACCCCTCAATGCTGCCCAACATCAACTTTGACCCGGCGTCCGCCCCTGCTGACGAGATCTCTGAGCTGCTGGAGATGCAGCCCAAGGGCCTCAGTCTAGCCGACGCCTGGATGATCCGCGCTGCCGGAGTCACCAAGGAGGAGTTGCAGTCCATCTTGGACCACGGCTTCACGCTCATGAAGGGACCACCCAAACCGGAGCTGGAGGCTGGCCTGCTGTCAGACCACGAGCTACAGCTTCTGGAGGAGGGAGGGTTCGACGTACAGCCCATCCGGAAGCTGATGACCCTAGGCTACAGTGTCGTGTTCATTGACGAACCATCCACTCTGCCTGAGTATGCCTCTGGCAGCGAGGAGGTAACAGACCCTGTGAGCGCCGAGCTGGAGAGGCTGGACGCTCTCGGATTCAACACTCACCCACTCAAAGTGCTGCTGAGCAAAGGCTACCTGCTCACCGCCTGGCAGCCAGGCCACGAAATCCAGCAAAGTGTTCCTCTCGACTCCAAACTGAAGGCGCAGCTCATAGATGACGGGTTCACCTTGGTCAGGAGGGACGAGCTCGCACCCAGCGGTAGTCCACAGCCAGCCTGGCCCTATCCCGGATTGGCTGATCTCGGCCCACCCAAGGGTAACAGCCTACCCTTCCTCAAAGGAGTGGCGGAGCCGACGAACACAAAGGGTCTCACGGACTCCCTCATCAATCCATTCACGATGAAAGGTCCTATCGACCGTCAAGACCCTCCACCTCCTCGACAGAGAAGTCGCAGTAGTTTCCGTCCGGTCAGACCATCCAAGGGTAAAGGGGGGTCGTCAGCGCCTAGTTATTCTCAGGGTATGGGTTCAGGCTTTGGTGTGCCGATGACCGGCTTGCCCATCGTGAGTAAACTTTACCTAGAGTTGACTGTCTCTCTATCTGGACTAGTAGAAATGTGCGATCCGTCTCGCCACTCTTCTCTGTCCAGCCAACTAGGATTAGTCATTGTCTATTTCCCTGCCCTAAAATTGCTCAAGATAAGAACTCTTGAAGAGGTCTTGCGAATTCTTAAGACTTTGAAAATTTTTAAGACCTCTTCAAAACATCTGAAGAATTCTTGAAGAGTTCTTCTAGAATTGTTCTAGAACTTTCAGGGCGGGGAATAGACAACCACCCTAGGATCATTGCTAGTACATCTCTCAACATGTACTGTAGAGTTATATTCCCAAGTTTTTCCCATGATTCTCTGCTGTCTAGTTAGTAGGAACATTCCTAGTAGAAATCTGAATATATGTCATAGAGTTGTCCTCTCTCTGTCATTGCTCGTTGTGCCTGTGCATGTGTGTGGCATTGCATCTAATAGAGTAGCATCATACAGCGTGTGTTCACTCCTCATTTGGCTGTTGTGTGCGTATGCAGGGACCGCAGGGACCAAGAGGTCCAGTGGGTCAGCAAGGACCTCCAGGACCAGCTGGTTTCCCTGGACCTCAGGGACCAGAAGGAGCACCAGGACCTATGGGACTGGCAGGAGAGAGAGGACCCCAGGGCCCCGTCGGAAATCCCGGCCGTCCTGGAGCTTCAGGAAGAGATGGCGATACTGGACCAGTCGGTAAGCTGTAGCATAGATGATGAGACTTCCATGTTGCTTGTATTATATTATGTTATATTATATTATATTGTATTAGAGCTGTCAAAATTTGAGGCTAAAACGATTATTAATGGTTTCATCATTGGTTAGATGTTGCTGAGCTAAGTTCATCTATCGTGGAATCGTAGCTGTAGGGGTACTGGTCTATGACTTCTCAAAGTTCAGAAAACTTTCATTTTTTCGTTCTGCCACTAGTCGTATATGAACTGTAGGAATAGCTACAGAAGTTCCCAACTACTGACTGTTCATGTGACTGACCTTCCTCGGCTGTTGCCTATTTCCTGTCCTGAAAGTTCTTGAAGAATTCTTAAGAGTTCTTAAGAATTTTCAAGACTTCTTATTTTGAGCAATTTTAGGGCAGGGAAATAGACAATAGTTGCTTTTTCTAGTCAACTTTTTCCAAACGTGGATCTGTTAAACTTAGCATTGAACTGCATCAAACCTTTATTGTACTGATAGATACTAGATAGTTTTTATGTTACATATATATCAGACAGACATATTAATAGAATGGGCACTATTTTCTATCACTCTTTCAGAGTCTATGTTGAAATGCTTGGTAACTGTTGTTGTTTTGTGCAATCAGGACCACCAGGAATTTCTGGCGATAGGGGGCCTGATGGAATGCCCGGTATGCCAGGTATAAAGGGACACCGTGGTTTCTCTGGACCCCTTGGTGCCAAGGGAGATGCTGGACCATCTGGAGCACCAGGAGATCAAGGAAATCAGGTCTGTCTGATGTATTGATAACTCTCTGATTGGTTGATTAATATGTCGTTGTAAAAATCCTCACCCTCAATTCGCTTAAGATCCGAAGTCATAATGCTTCTTTAAAATTCTTCAAGAACTTTCAGGGCGGGGAAATAGACAATAACCAGTTGGTTTATTGATTGCTTGACGGACTGTAGGTAAGTTATGTTGCTGATAAGTTGAATTCGTGGCTGCGATCTTTGTATTGGCAAGAAAAGGTAATGATTACCCATAGCAGTCAATCCGCAGTAGCATAGCAATGGCTGGAAATGGTTTCAAAAGCAGACAGCGGGAGAACCGGTTACTGATGTTATGGTCGGCAGTTACTTGGATTCACAGTACAATAACCACAGTGCTATATGACGCAAACTTGACCCAGATATGCATCAGTGTCGATGACGCAGACTTGACTCAGATATGCATGAGTATCGATGACTCAGACTTGACCCAGATATGCATTGGGAGAAGGCGAGGTTTGATTGTTGCTGTTATGGTGGACGTTAGTCTGTTTAGTGTGACGTTCTGCGACCAAGACCATGTATGTATACAGGGAGCTCCTGGAGCCCCTGGCAGTCCAGGACCCGTAGGACAGGCTGGAGAGAGAGGACCTGCAGGACCAATCGGATCGGCAGGTGTTCCTGGAGACGATGGCCCACCAGGACCCCAGGGACAGCAGGGTCTGTTACTCACCTCCATCAATAATAATCCCCATCCCGCTCACCAAGTACCGAGTACAATATAGCAGCAATGGTTCAATTTTGTATCAATATTTCTGATTGACCGCTGTAGGACCAATGGGAGCACCCGGATCACCAGGCCTGCCAGGGGTATCTGGAGACAAGGGTCCAGCCGGTCCCCAGGGAGCGGATGGTGAGCGTGGACCTAACGGCCCTCCAGGAGCGGACGGTACTCCCGGTGAGCCAGGACCTGCTGGCCCTAGCGGAAAGGATGGAGTCAACGGTATGCTTTAGCCACACATTCGCTAGGGCTGCGTTATATCAGCCTCTTAGAGTGATTTATGATTGCTGATATCAATTGACTGCTGCACTATCTTCAATCACTGCTGTACTATCTACATTCACTGCTGTACTATCTACATTCACTGCTACACTATGGTGATCTTCATTCACTGCTGTAATATGTTCATTTACTGCTGTACTATGGCCATTCACTGCTGCACCACATTCATTAACCGCTGTACTATAGTCATTCACTGCCGCGCTATGGCCATTCACTGCTGTGCTGCATTCATTCGCTGCTGTACTGTGTACAGGTAAGCCTGGAGTGCCGGGTAAGGACGGACCAATGGGTGCCATGGGACCAATGGGACTGACCGGCCGACCTGGACTGACTGGACCAGCTGGTGATAGCGGTGCACCAGGAGCTCCTGGAGAGAGAGGAATTCCTGGACCTACCGGTAGGGAAAACTACCATTGACCTATATAGAAAACTACCATTTACCAACGTTGAGAGAGCGATGATATAATACTGATTGACTATTGGATGATGTGCAGGACCAGCCGGAGATATGGGACCAGTGGGAGAGCCTGGACAACCGGGACAGAATGGAGCTAGAGGTGAGACCGGAGCTCAGGGACCCGTCGGAGAGGCTGGTGCTCCAGGACCTGTTGGACCTCAGGGCGCCCAAGGATTCAGGGTATATATCTACTTAGTATAACAGTAATCCTGATAAACATCTTATATGCCCTTTTAAAAAATGTTTTAATCAGTACACTTGTACTGAAAACTATTTCGTTTCATCTGTCCTTGTTAGGGACATGCATCCAATTTTTATAGCTGCCAATATGAATATCATTTTGTCAGCGGTGTAGAATCAGCTCTCTGCTAATGTTTGTATCGTTGGTGCCTGCTTTAGGGAGAAGTTGGTATGCCAGGTCTACCTGGAGCTGATGGAGAGCCAGGAAAACCTGGTCGTGCTGGACCATCTGGAAAACAAGGCTAGTCATTACACTCGTCACCTCTCTCTACCATGTGCGCCTATCACTCCTCCCCCTTTCTCCCTCCTCTCCTCTGTCATGCTCTCTCCCCTCTCACTATCCCTTCCCTCCTCCTCTGCCATGCTCCCTACCCTCCTTTACCTTCTCACTCTCCTCTCTCGTGCTATTTTATTCTTAAATATCTTTATTTTTTCTTATCTTCCCATTTTTTTATCTAGTTGTCTCCGTCCACTACCACCCGTACTATTTGCCTCTGTCCACCACCACCCTTACTATTTGTCTCCGTCCACTACCACCCTTACTATGTCCACAACACGTTTCCCTCCATATCAGGAGCGAGAGGAGAGCCAGGCAGAAGTGGGCCCCGTGGACCCCTCGGTGAGAGAGGCACAGCTGGAAGTCCGGGACGACCTGGCAGGGCTGGAGATGACGGCAGCATTGGTGCCCCAGGTATGCACCTCAGTTCTCATTCCGCTAGTTAGACAGTAAATTCACAATCACCAAGTTATCCCTCCTGCTTGTAGGAAACCCTGGTAGAAATGGATTAGATGGATTCCCTGGAGCTACCGGAGAACCAGGTCCGCAGGGTAACCCAGGACCAGCTGGAGAGGATGGAACCCCTGGCCCCCAGGGCGAGAGAGGCCCTCAAGGAGATGTTGGTGAGTTAGAAACCATGGCAACAACTGTATTATTACTTGGGTCCCTAAATTTGTAGTTTTTACTTTACTCAGCAGTTTAAAGTTTCTTTCAGCTCAGAATTGAAGAAACGGACTATGTTTTCTGTTATCATACATATCTTCACAGCTGACCTTGAACTTGGTCTGTTTAGGTGAGGGTGGTGTACCAGGTCCAGTTGGACCTTCTGGAAGGGACGGTGAGGATGGACCCTCAGGACCACAGGTTAGTTCAGTCCGTGGATTAGGGTCCACCTTAGATTCACCAGTCATAACTACACTCTGTTTGTGGCTTCAATGACGCCATCAATGAACTTACCTACTTACCTACTTACCTACGTACATAGTAATTCAGATCAATCTTCGCTCGTTTTGCTAACTTCTTTGCATACCTAATTCATTGTCATTCCGAACCCTTCCTTCATTTGCAATCATAATACTATAGGCAGCAAGGAACAGTGAGAGTTCTGAAAGCAGTTTTAAAGGAATTTGTCACAGCTCCTGTGCCTGCACCCAGTAGTGAGTGCTGGCTCTTATAGTGTTTTGTGTCCAGAATGGAAACCTTGAAAACAAATCGTTGGTGTCGCCTGGAATTGCCTCCTCACAGTTTCGGCATTTTTTACTCTCCTATCGGTAGGCGCAGGTGTTAGGTAGGTGCTACGCTGGTATTATGCTACTAAAGCCACGCTAGCATGCTAAGTGCGGACTAAACCTGGCATAACACCGGCGCATGAAACCGGCTCGCCTACCGATAGGAGAGTAAAAATGTCACAGTTCTAAACTTTATTTTAAGTAGTGAAGTAGTTGGCTCTGCAGTATTAGCTGATGTTGTTTAGGGCCCACGAGGTCTGAGAGGAGAGCCAGGAAAGCCTGGCGAGGACGGCAAGGTAGGACGAGCCGGACCTGAGGGCCCTATTGGAGAGCGTGGTACCGTCGGACTCCGGGGAACTTCTGGTCTGCCAGGACCTACTGGTAACCCTGGATCTCAGGGTAACAGGTTAGAAATCAGGCTAAACTATTGTCCTTGACTTTTTTCCTTCCTCTGAGCTCTTGCTTAATTGTGACATGGCATAGTGAAGTCATATGGCTGGTGCAGTTAGACTCACAGACGTTTTTTTCCATTATCCCCAATGACTAGTATGGCGATGGGGAGGTATCAACTTCTCGTGCTCATATTGATGTAGGGAGAACCCTCTGCGGTGCTTGTCCAGTTCCTGAGTCCAAATAGAACCTTCATCGCCTGTTAGAAAGCAGTAGCATGCAAAAATCACAATTGGCCATGGAAACTTCAAATTTCCTCAAAAAGAAGAAATTCTCTACACAGATTTATCTAGATTACTGTAAAACCGGATTTGATAGCTACAGAAATGTTGGCATTTCCTTCGAACTCATTAATAAATAAAAATGATAGCAATCCGATAAAGATCCCACAATGAGAAGACAACTCCTATATCAGGTATGATGGGCATAATTTCTATAGCGTAATCTACAGATAGCGATAATTAATTGGTCGCTATTATATTCGGTCCTATAGTATCCAGAAACTGCCGCTCCAGCGCACAGAACTGACTCTATTACGCTGCTCCCTATTTCAGAGGCGTGAAGGGTAAGCTCGGACCCAAGGGATCTCGTGGCACTGATGGCGAAGATGGAACTCAGGGCCTTCCTGGCGCTGACGGAATGCCTGGTAAAGCCGGTAACGCTGGCGCTGTTGGTGAGAGAGGACCTCAAGGTCTGCCCGGACGAGTTGGCCTGCCCGGAGAAGCGGGTAAGACTGACAGCGAATCAGGCGATGGGATGATAGTTAGATTAATGACTCATCTAACATGGCGACATTGTGTGGATCGGTTCATGCGTGTGTGTCAACCTTTCGCTAATGGTATGAGCGTTACTTTGTCCTTTACACTACGTTGTAGTTTATATTTGTGTATGAATTGTTATCCGAAAGGATGTAAGTTTTGAACAATTCAAGCTAACATTGATGGTTGTTTGTAAGTGCCTCAATATTTAAACAACATCAATTTAATGTTTTGTGAATCAATCAGTTGAGTTTCTTGTGCTTGTCTATTTTAGATTTTACCTGCGCTGCTTATCTTACTTATGTCAGATTCTACCTGCACTGTTCGTCTATTCCAGGTCGCAATGGACCCCAGGGACCTAAGGGACTGCGAGGAAAGTTTGGTCCACCCGGACCAGGAGGAAAGGATGGAGCCGACGGCGCGCAAGGTGCCCCAGGTGCCCCCGGAGGAGAGGGTGAGCCCGGAGAGCCAGGTATGTTTATATAACATTGCTGTTTGTAGTATTTTCTTTAGACGGATGAGTGATAGCCTAAGTTCCCCACCACCAGGTAAGAAGGGAGAGGACGGTTTCAGAGGAGAGCCCGGAGAGCGCGGTGCGTCAGGTGTACCCGGTGAGGATGGACCAATCGGACCACCAGGACCATCTGGTTTCCCTGGCGACAGAGGCCTGTCTGGACCACCTGGTGAACCAGGAGACTCAGGCCCACAGGGCGAGAAGGGCTCACGAGGACAACCTGGAGCTGCTGGACCACGAGGTAAGAGACATGGGCTAAATCGATATGTTAGTAAATTCTACTCTCACATTGCTTAGTGAAGAGCCGCTGTCTTATTGGATGGGGTACTACTGTAGAACTGAAAAAATATTTGCCTTGAAAACTTTGCTATCAGAAACATGGCAGAAAAATTACAGATGGCAACTGGCAAATAGGAACGAGCAACTAACTTATCAGTCTGTGTATTATGTCACATAAAACGTATTAAATTAGCAAACATTGTTTCAAGCAAATATTTCACAGCATCTTCCTCCTAGAAGTTTCCCTCAAAAGTGTTTCCAGCGTTACAATGTTCCGTTACAATTGATTTTTCACTCACCACTAAGTATGGCGTAACGTTTCTGATACTAGTCGAGTTTGATTGGCTGTATTTACAGGAGATGACGGTATCGATGGTGCCAATGGCGATACAGGACCCAAGGGAGAGTCTGGACCACCAGGACCCGTTGGAGCTCCAGGTGTGGGAGGCATTGCTGGACTAGATGGCCTGGATGGAGAGAGGGGCCCACGTGGCGCACCAGGACCTGTCGGTAAGCTACTTACCTAATAATGACTCTTGTCTAGACTAAGAGCACCAATGTATTCTATCAATAACCATAGACTTGTAGATCTTATCGATTGTGCTAGCACATAGAGATGAAGTCTGGTATAGAAATTTGATGTCTTGTCAGTTTTAACCTTAGAATAATATATAAACTAGAGATTGGTCGTGTCACAGTTAATTGTACATCCAGGTGACCCTGAGTCTTGTTATTAGTGAAGGTGAGTCCTTGGAACTCAGCCCCTCGCTGGTGTACCCCTCAACGTCTCACTGGTGTGCCCCTCAATGTCTCACTGGTGTGCCCCTCAATGTCTCACTGGTGTGCTCCTCAATGTCTCACTGGTGTGCCCCATAATCGCTTTCTATCTTTTGTAGCCGAATTAACTGTGACATAATTTGCCGTTCATTGAGTCTCTGGTTCCTATATTCCTCCAAGGTTTCAGCTTACAGTAGCAGAAATATAAATAGGGAATTGAAATATCTGTGGCTCTAGTTGTCGTTGTGGCACTGGTCCATGCCTGACAGTGAATGAGCTGACTGCTGATTTATTGCTGTGTTTCTGTGGTGATTAGGAGCTCCTGGACTGACTGGAGAGAGAGGAGTGCGAAGTGAGCGTGGACCACCCGGTGTTAGAGGAGAAATGGGACTGGAAGGAAGGCTAGGACCTGAGGGAAAGCAAGTAGGTCAAAGTTCTATCCGGTCTGCGCAATGCAGGATTTGGTTTCTGATTGTAAATGAAGTTACTTTTCCTCTCAGGGCCCCAGAGGCGAGGATGGACAAGTCGGAGAGTCTGGACCTCCCGGCCCTACTGGACCTAACGGAGCTATGGGAAAGATTGGATTCCCTGGAAAGCAGGGTGAAGCTGGACCTCAGGGTAAGTCGCTGGTTAGAACTGTGTTAGCTGAATCAAGGGTAGACGACTCTGCAGCTGTGACTGTTAACTGAAACGTTAATAACGCTACCTTGACCTATGAACTATGACCTCAATCTTAATGCTGCCACCGTTGTTATAAGTCCCTAAATCGTTGTTCCACTGTTGATGGTGTTAGTTAAATTCTTATACAGAAACCGCTAGAATTAGCTACCATAATAGGGTTTGTTACAAGCCTTTCACTTGTTTATGGCACATTTCAGGACCACCCGGCATGCAGGGAGCACCTGGACTAGATGGCAGGCATGGTAAGAATGGAGAGATGGG
>ERZ1740065.1202-NODE-1202-length-15278-cov-10.180056_pt1 | contig 15278 bp, 14 predicted proteins | sample MGYA00581738_ERZ1740065 | MGnify/ENA primary metagenome ERZ1740065 (study PRJEB43018, sample SAMN04849749) | marine metagenome | isolation source: floating plastic debris | place: Pacific Ocean | collected 2008-09-01 | study: EMG produced TPA metagenomics...
TATGAGGTTTCAAGAGTAATGTTCTAGCCTCACCAAAACTTTAATCAATTTCTCCCAGAAACTACGCAATTTGAAGATACTGTTTTGCCTGCGTTGGTGACTCAATATGAAAGCTACGTAAATCTCAATCATTCATTCTGTTGACGGTGCCTTTAGCCCGCTTGGGTGCCTTGACATCATTGTTCTGAACAACATGAATCGTGAGGTTTATCGGCCGGTGGTGCTGGTGATGCTAATTAGCTTCTCCGGTAAAACCACCCAGCACACCGGCAGCGATAACGCTGTTTACCGTCATTACGCTTACGGTTTTTAACGACATCTGGGGGTGACAGTGAGGGCAACAAATGGTTTCCAGAACCCTGGTGGATGACCAGATAGAGGACGTCTCAATGCTGCTAATGGCCCAGGGCGAATACATTGCCCAGGCAAGCCTCAGAGATGGATTACAAAGGAATTTTCGAGGCTGATTTTGTGGTCCAAAACGGTTTGTTGTGGAGGGGCCGTCGTGGGCCATTGATGGTGCAATTGCCTACTGCTCTGTCGCTACCTCAAGGCTGCATCGACAGAATCACGCTTTTATTCACCGTGTTGGTATTGACTCAATTGCTGAATGAGCTTAGCGACGAGACCTGTCCAGCCAGTCTGATGGCTGGCCCCCAGCCCCGCTCCATTGTCACCGTGAAAGTATTCATAAAACAGCACGTAGTGATGCCAATGCGGATCGGTTTGAAAGGGATGAAGCTCGCCGTATAGGGGGCGATCGCCCGTCTCATCCGGTAAGAAAATCTGGGTCAGCCGCTGCGATAGCTCTGCCGCCACTTCCCAAAGGTTCATCTGCTGCCCGGAACCGGTGGGACATTCGACAGTGAAGTCATCGCCGAGGTAATGATGAAATTTTTGCAGTGATTCGATCAGCAAATAATTGGTGGGAAACCAGATTGGGCCACGCCAGTTGGAATTACCGCCAAACAGGCCACTGCTCGATTCCGCTGGTTCGTAATGCACATAAAAGTCTTCACCGTTAGCGTGAAAGTGGTAAGGATGCTCGGCGTGATAACGAGACAGGGCGCGAATCCCGTAGGGACTGAGAAACTCGGACTCGTCGAGCAGCTTAGCGAGAATGCGCCGCAGCTTGTCACCGGGCTCGACCCGACCCAGCGTGGCGTAGCAGAGGGCTAAGAGGCGACGTGCTCCCATTCCCTCGGTTTCCATGCAGGCAACGTTTTTCTTCAGTTCCGGCCGGTTGTTGATAAACCATTCCAGGCGCTGTTTAAAGTTCGGCACTTTTGCCAGCAGATCGGGCTCTAAGGTCGTCACCGCAAAGAGGGGAATCAGCCCCACCACGGAGCGCACCTTCAGGCGCTGGCGATCGCCATTTGGAAAGTACAGCACGTCGTAGAAAAAGCCATCGTCGTCATCCCACAGCTGAGCCCGATCTTCACCAATGTGGTTCATGGCATCGGCAATGTAGATGAAGTGCTCGAAGAACTTCGTGGCCATGTCTTCGTAGACCGAGTTTTCGATTGCCAACTCGAGGGCAATGGTGAGCATGTTGAGGCAATACATTGCCATCCAACTGGTGCCATCGGACTGCTCGATGTGGCCACCGGTGGGCAGCTCGGAACTGCGATCGAACACGCCGATGTTGTCCAAACCGAGAAAGCCTCCCTCAAAGACGTTGTTGTCTCCTGCGTCTTTGCGATTGACCCACCAGGTGAAATTCAGCAGCAGCTTTTGAAAGATCCGCTCTAAAAAGGCGCGATCGCCCTGCCCTTTGAGCTTTTCTTCAATTTTGTAGACGCGCCAGGTGGCCCAGGCATGGACCGGCGGGTTGACATCCCCAAAGGCCCACTCATAGGCCGGAATTTGACCGTTGGGGTGCATGTACCATTCCCGCGTCATGATATCGAGCTGATATTTGGCAAAATCAGGATCAATCGCGGCGATGGGAATACAGTGAAACGCCGTATCCCAGGCGGCAAACCAGGGATATTCCCACTTGTCGGGCATTGAGATGATGTCGCAGGCATCGAGATGTTGCCAATGGCGGTTGCGGCCGGTTTGGCGATCAGTCGGCGGTGGCGGCATGGTGGGGTCGCCCAGCAGCCAGCGATCCACGTCAAAGGCATAAAACTGCTTGCCCCACATCAAACCAGCGAAGGCTTGGCGCTGCACGGCGCGTTCGGCCTCAGCCATTGGAAACGGGGTTACGGTCTGATAAAAGGCGTCGGCCTCTTGCTGACGCTGGTGCAGCAGGGTCTCAAAATCCTGAAAGGGGTGCTCCAGCTGCGAGGCATCGCTGAGGCGCAGCCAAATCAGCTGCGTTTCACCCGGTTCAACGGTCAAGCGATAGTGGGCCGCGGCTTTAGTACCGATCGCCGCTGGATTCACTGCTGCGGTGTCAGCGCCGATGACGTAACGGTGGAAGGCGTCTTTGACATAGGGCGTGGCGTTGTCAGCGCCGAAAAGCGCCTGATTATTCGTCTCATTTTCGGTGAAGAGGATCGGGTTACCACCGTCACCAGTGCTGTGCTGGCAATAGAGATAGTGCGGGCCAAAATCAGGATGACTCGCTGCCAGGGTGCTGAAATCGGCTTGCTGATCGGCCAGTTTAATCTGGGGTTTTGGGCTGTTTTCTGTCCAACTCCAGGTGTTGCGAAACCACAGGGTCGGCAGCACTGTTAGCGATTTGGGTTCAGGACCACGGTTGACGACCGCAATTTGAATCAGAATGTCGTCAGGGGTGGCTTTGGCATATTCCACAAAGACGTCAAAGTAGCGATCGCCCTCAAAGATGCCGGTGTCTAACAGTTCGTACTCTGGCTGCTCGCGGTTCCGCTCCTGATTTGTTTGCACTATGTCAGTGTAGGGATAGGCGGCCTGGGGATACTTGTACAGCCCTTTGAGGTAGGAGTGGGTGGGCGTGCTGTCGAGATAAAAGTAGTATTCTTTAACATCTTCAGCGTGGTTGCCCTGGTTGCCCGTGAGGCCAAAGTACCGTTCTTTAAGCACCGGGTCTTCACCATTCCACAGCGCGATCGCAAAGCACAGGCGCTGCTGCTCATCCGAGATGCCCAAGATACCGTCTTCGCCCCACCGATAGGCCCGCTGGTGTGACTGCTCGTGCGAAAAGTAATCCCACGCAGCTCCGGTGGCGCTGTAGTCTTCGCGAACGGTGCCCCACTGGCGATCGCTGAGATAAGGACCCCACTTTTTCCAGGGCACACCCTGGCTGTGGGTTGCCTGGAGTCTTTGCTGCTCAGCCGTCATCGGTGTGTTCTCCCTCAGCGATCGACTGGGTTCTTGGGCAATCGGAACCTCAACTGTTGCTTTAAGAATAGAAAATTACCGACCTTTCAACCGCTGACAAAAGTTTAGAAAAGACAGTCGTTCGGGTTTAGGTCAAACCGGTTGTTATTACGCGGCTTGGCAAACTTCGAGAAAAGAGCAATGCAGAATGGGCCAGGCTATTGTCCAACCCTGGATTTTTAGGGAAGATAGGGGACAACGCCACAGAGCGACCTCGAAAAATCACCCGCTCTCCTTAAAAGATTTCGTCCAACAATATGAGCGCTGGATGTTATGCCAACCTTGGGGATAAAAATGATCTGCTAGAACAGCCACTGAATTCAACTATTTAGGCATTTTGCCAGCGGCCTCTCAAAGCACGAAAACGGATCTATGACTGCCTCGGCGAGATCAATTACGTCAGAATTTCCTCTCCTGGAGACCAAGTTCTACCTCCCCCCATGGTCTGCTGACCGGGTCTCGCGCCCGAGACTGATCGATCGCATCCACCTGCAGCGCAAATTAACCCTGGTCTCAGCCCCAGCTGGGTTTGGCAAAACAACGCTGCTAGCAGAATGGGTGGCCGCTGTCCCCACGCGACCGGTTGCCTGGGTTTCTTTAGATCAAAGCGACAATGATCCGGCTGTTTTCTGGAGCTACCTGATCACCGCGCTGCAGAACATTCAACCTGGTTTGGGGGAGCGATCGCTGGCGTTACTGCAATCACCGCAACCACCCCCCATTGAGTCGGTCTTGATGACGTTGCTGAATAAGCTGACTGCCGTTGAAGGGGAATTTGTCCTAATTCTGGATGATTACCATGCGATCGCCACCCCGGCCATTCACGACGGCATCGGTTTTTTGCTCAGCCATTTGCCACCCCAAATGCACTTGATTCTTGCTAGTCGTGCCGACCCGCCCTTGTCCCTGGCCCGCTTAAGATCTCACGGCGACTTGACCGAGTTGCGGGTAAGCGATCTGCGGTTCACGCCGGATGAAGCAGCGGCTTTTCTCCATCAGGGAATGGGGTTGGAGATTTCGGCGGGAGACGTTTCCGCCTTAGAGCAGCGGACCGAAGGCTGGATCGCCGGACTGCAACTGGCGGCGCTATCTATGCAAGGGCGGGAAGATCTGCCTGGCTTCATTGCGGCGTTTTCGGGAGACGATCGCTACATTGTGGACTACCTGCTGGAAGAAGTCCTACAGCGGCAAAGCGATCGCGTCCGTCACTTTTTGCTGCAAACCGCCATTTTGGAACGGTTGAGCGGTGCTCTCTGTGATGCCGTCACTGACCAAAGCGGCGGACAGAGCATGCTGGCAACGCTGGAGCGGGGCAACCTGTTTCTCATTCCGCTGGATAACCAGCGCCAATGGTATCGCTACCATCACCTATTTGCCGATGTGCTGCAGGCCCATGCCCTGATGGAGTGGCCAGAACGGATGCCCAGCCTGCACGGACGAGCCAGTGAATGGTACGAGCAGCAGGGTCTGTTCTCTGAGGCGATTCGTCATGCCCTGGCGGCCCAGGATTTTGAGCGCGCCGCAAGTCTGATCGAACGGATATGGCCCACAATGCGTCGGCGTCAGCGAGAAACCACTGTATTCGGCTGGATTACGCCACTCCCTGATAGCCTGATCCGCAACCGGCCTGTCCTCAGCGTTGTCTATGCCCTGGTGCTGCTAAACGATGGCCAGTTGGACGCGGTTGAAGCCCGCCTGCAAGATGCAGAACGATGCCTGGCCGCAGTCGCAGATTCACAGGAGCCGCTGGCGGTCGTTGTCACGGACGACGCCCAGCTGCGGTCTTTACCTGCCTCCATTGCCAATGCCCGCGCCTATCGGGCGGTAGCGCTGAAGGATGTGTCTAGCACGGTGACTTACGCTCAGCAGGCCCTCGAACTGTTGCCAGAAGATGAGGAGTACGAGCGTGGCACAACCGCGGCCCTGCTGGGACTGGCCTACTGGACCGGCGGCAAGCCTGAAGCTGGCTACCGCTCCTTTGCTGAGGGGCTTGCAATTTTTAAGCAGATAGGCCTCCCTCAGATAGCCATTGGCGGCACCTTGATCCTGGCGCAGATGAGCCTGGCCCAGGGGCGTCTCCACCGGACAATTCAGATTTGTGAGCAGTCCTTGCAGTTGGCGAAAGAGCAGGGCGACCCGGTGTTGCCAGGCACACCAGAACTGTACTTGGCCTTGAGCGAGGTGCATTACGAACAAGGTGACCGGTTGGCTGCTAGCCAGCTCTGGCTGCGCGGTGAAACTCTACGTCAGCAGGCGGCGCTATCGGGGGCGAAGTTTCTTTGGTGGGTGGTACAGGCCCGCTTAAAAGCCGCCGAGGGCGATGTGGAAACGGCCCTTGACCAGCTGCACCAGGCGGAACAGCTCTACTATAAAGCACCGATGCCAGTGCCCAATGTGCGACCGATCGCCGCGTTAAGGGCACGGCTGTGGGTCAGGCAAAGCAAGCTAACTGAAGCCCTGAGCTGGGTGCGGAATTGTGGTTTGTCCGTAGACGATGAGCTGAACTATCTACAGGAGTACGAGCATCTCACCCTGGCGAAAATCCTGATCGCTCAGTATCGGCGTGACTGCACAGACGAGTTAATTCATCAGGCGGTTGAACTCCTGACTCGATTGCTGGCTGCTGCAGAAGCTCAGGAGCGCACAGGCAGCATCCTCGAAATTCTGATAGTCCAAGCATTAGCCTATGAGGCGAAAGGGGATTTGGTGGGGGCAATCCCGACGCTAGAACGCGCCCTGCCCCTAGCTGAACCCGAAGGCTATGTGCGCATCTTTGCCGAATGTGGTCCCCCGATGGCGCGACTGCTGCAAGAAGCCATGACGCGCGGCATTACCCCCACTTACACCCAGCAGCTCTTAACTGCCTTAGAAACCTGGGGGCAACAGCCCAAAGCACTCTCCCCACGCCCCCACGCCCCCACGCCCCCAACTCTAATCGAACCCCTCAGCCAACGAGAACTCGAAGTACTCCGATTACTCAACACCGAACTATCTGGCCCTGAAATCGCCCGTGAGCTGGTCGTGGCCTTGAGTACCGTGCGCACTCACACTAAGCGGATTTACAGCAAGCTCAATGTCACCAATCGTCGAGCTGCCGTGAAACGAGCTGCAGAGCTAGACCTGATTTAGGGGTTCATCCCCGCAACGCCCTTCCATAATCGTGATTAGAGCAGGCGATCTCGCCCTAACGCCATCCCGATAATTCAACGCCATCCCGATAATTCTCAGCACTTGGGACGGTGATTATACTGAATACGTCTACCTAATCACCCATATCGAGGTATTAGACTGACAAATTCCCACCTATTTACCTCAGCAGAACTTTCCCTCCAACTACGAGTTATGCAGCTAAATTATTGGCGACATAAGTCCGTCAAGGTCGCTTATCAATGCAAAATACAAATTTATTGTGAAGTTAGCAATGGGACAGAAGTTGAAAGTTGTCAAAAAGCTTTAGCATCCTTACGGATAATTTAGGATTGTAGAGCCCTTAACTAATTATTGGGTTTTCCTTTCTTCTATCTTGTGCTGCATAATGACTCGCTCTAATATTTTACAACTGATTGATCAAGCTCTTAAAGAGCAGCGGAGGAAGCTAGATCTCTCAAGGATGGAGTTGATAGAACTTCCTGAAGAGATTATTGAATTGGCGCATTTTACTTACTTAAGAGAACTTGATCTTAGATTTAATCGATTCACCTCACTCCCTTTAGAAGTCACGCAATTGACGAGCCTTAAAGGGCTTTACTTAAGCGGCAATCGCTTACAAGATTTACCTCCGGAGATTAGTAGGCTTACTAATCTTGAATCTCTCACTCTTGGTGGAAACTCCCTGAGAGTAATGCCATCAGAAGTCTTTAAGGTTATTAGTCTAAAACTCATTCATTGCAACAACAGTGAATTAATAGAACTAGATTCGGAAATCAAAAATCTTTCTAATCTAGAAAATCTTTCTTTGCGAAATAATCTCCTCAAGGAGCTTCCTGAAGATCTAGGTGATTTAGTGAATCTCAGGAAACTTGATCTTGCAGATAATCAACTCAATAGGCTCCCTGGAAGCATTGAAAATTTAGGCAACTTAGAAGAGCTCTATCTTAGTGATAATGAACTTGCAAGTTTGCCAGAAAAGATTGGAAATTTATCTAAGCTGAAGCAACTTCATCTTCGTAACAATAAATTAAAATCTCTTCCAAAAACGATGATTCGAATTCGCAAGGCTTCTATAGATACAGAGATTGAATTTGAAGAATTTGATTTTAGAGGCTATGACTTAAGCGGGATTGACCTTAGAGATGCCGATTTGAGCAGTGTCATTCTTAAAGATGTCAACCTTCGTAACGTCAACCTTGCAAGAGTCAGAGCTTTGGCAACTGATTTTAGCGGCGCAGATTTTACTGGAGCCTGTATTGAAGATTGGCATATTAATTCAAATACCAGATTTGACAGAGCAATTTGTGAGTATATTTATTTAAAGGAAGGGCTTCAGGAACGTCGCCCCAGCGACCATAACCGAAACTTTACGCCTGGAGAATTTGTTACGCTTGTTCAGGAAATTCGGGAGACCGTTGACCTGATTTTTAATGATGGCGTGGATTGGGCATCATTACTATTAAGTATTAAAAAAATACAAATTGAAAGTGACGATAGCCAGCTGACAATTCAAGCCATCGAACACAAGCAAGATGGTCGATTTGTTGTTCGAGTTAATGTCCCAGAAGACACGGATAAAGCACAGGTTGAAGATTTCTTTTGGAGGCAGTACCAGAATAGACTAAAGTCTGCTGAAGAAGCCTATTTTAAGCAAATCGAGTTTAAAGATGAACAATTGGCTTTTTATAAGCAGCAATTTATTGAATACCGTCAACAAAATACGGATCTAATGGAAATGGCGAAACAAATGGCAAGCCGACCGCTTCAGATTGAAAACAAAATAGAGAATCGGAATACTCACAAAGGAGAACAAGATTCAATGTCTACTATCAATCAGTATGGAAGTGGTGACAATATTGCAGGTGATAAGGTCATAGGGGATAAAATCGGTACTCAAATCAACAATTCTCAAGATTTGACACAAGCAGCTAAAGATATCAAAACTCTACTGGATCAACTCTCAATGGATTATCCTGATGATAGCTCCAGGGTTTTAGGTGCAAAAGCTGTAGATCGAGTTGAGAAAAGCCCTGAGTTGAAGTCTAGAATTCTTAGAGGTGTTAAAGCAGGAAGCTTTGCGGCTCTGGAAAAAATGGTTGATCATCCTGTTGCAAAATTTTTTATTGAAGGTGCTAAAGAGGTTTTAGAACCTTGAATTTGCTGGTGTTGCGTCGCGGCATAACAATTCAACTGTAGCGGACGGTTGAAAGCTTTTGATTCTGGGTTGGAAGTTACTCGCCACGGCTGACTTAAGCCGTTAGAAAGTGATTTTTTAAACTGGGTACGATAGGATTTCGGCGTCATCCCCGTCAGTTGCCGAAATTTTCGTTCTAAGTGGCTGTGGCTGTTGAACCCGCACTCCAGAGCGATCACAATCGAGATCGTGCTGCTTGGCCACGCCGCTGAAGGCATGAATTTGCTAGAACCGTATGTCTTAATGACAACGCAGTTGAGTCCAGTCCAACTCTCCGTCGCAGTCTTCGATTGGGGTGTCCATCCCCGCTTTGATCGACTCGCGCATACCGGGAACTGACAGTAGATAAAGCATCTCTTGAATGCTGGACCAATCTTTTTCAGACAAAAGGACGGCGTTGCCACTAGCGCCTGTGATGATCACTGGCTGATGTGATTGGCTCACAGTATCAATCAGCCGCTGCAGTTGGGTCTGTGCCTCGTCAATTGGGAGTGAAGACATCGCACTTTCTACCAGCTCAAGTGCTCCCATTGTAATGTTTGCCGCAAAGAACCCAGTCAGCATCCGCAGCTGGCGGTTGGGTGACCTGCATTAGTGCTTGCAAGCGGGGATTATTGCGTAAACTGCCCAAGTCGCCAGGCTTTTGAGAAAGAGTCAAATGTCGCCACCGAGCACTGCCTGGCCGCATCTGATTTAGCCTGAGTTCGGGATAAGGGATTCGAGTGCTTTTACCCACCTGTCAGACCACAAATCCCTTCTTCGGGAGGGGTGTCCGCAGGACGGGGAGGGCCTAAATTGGGCCTTTACCCACCCCATTAGCCCCTCCCAGGAGGGGAACATAACGGGTTTTGACTTAACCCGAACTTACGGTGATTTAGTCACTCCTCACATTAATCCCCACAAAACTCATCCCTGAATCCCCACATCTGGGGACTACGTCTCCCCACATCCGTTCATATTTTTGAGTTGTTAACGCCCGTCGTGATTAGAGCAGGCGACAGCAATTCCCATGAATCAACTCCACCCTTCAACCCACGAACCTCCACTTGACCAGTACGAAATCTGCGTCAGGGGTCACCTTGATCAGCGGTGGAGCGATTGGTTTGAGGGATTCAAGATCGCGCTCAAAGACAACGGTGAAACGCAGTTGTCTGGCCCAGTGGTGGATCAAGCGGCGCTCTACGGTCTGCTGATTAAGGTGCGCGACTTGGGGCTGCCGCTGGTTTCAGTTAATTCGACTCATGCTAAACAAACAGAACCCTCAGACAGGCAAACAGGAGAACACCTATGAATTTGCAGAAGCAGATATTGACGATAGAAATGAAAGCCACGCTCTCGACCCTGTGGATGTTTTATCTCTTCAACGTCATCTTTCGAGATATCCACGAATTTATTGAGCCGGGCTTCATTGAACAGGTGATGACCGGCACCTTTAACGGCATTCAAATCACTGAGCCGCTGTTGTTGTTTGGCGGTTTTGTGGCCGAAGTGCCAATTTCTATGGTGCTCCTCTCTCGACTACTGCCCTACGGCCCCAACCGTTGGGCCAACATCATCGCCGCCGTGATTACCCTCGCGTTTGAAATCAACAACGGCACCACCGATCTGGATGATACCTTTCATATGATCTTTGAGATCGCTGCACTGTCATTCATCATTTGGTCAGCTTGGCGGTGGCGCAACCCAGCACTTAAGAGCTACTCAACCGTTCAGAAGGCATGATGTTTGCCGACGTGCTTCATATAAGAGAAATAAAGCAGCCGTGCAATAAAACCAAGGAGGATGTAATGAACGCTTCAGCTAAATTTTGGAACAAAGTTGCCGACGGTTATGCCAAACAACCGATCGCGGATGAAGCCGCCTATCAAAAGAAACTCCAGGTCACACAGGAGTATTTGCAGCCCAGTATGAACGTGCTGGAATTTGGTTGCGGCACCGGATCCACGGCCCTGCTCCATGCCCCTTACGTGCAGCATATCCGAGCCATCGATTTCTCATCCAACATGATTGCGATCGCCCAAGGGAAGGCGGACGCCCAGAACATTCAAAACGTCACCTTTGAGCAAGCCAGCATTGACGAGCTGAGCGTCCCTGACCAAACTTACGATGCGGTGTTGGGTTTGAATGTTTTACACCTGCTCGCCAATAAGGAAGCGGCGATCGCTAAGGTTTATAACCTGCTCCAACCGGGCGGCGTTTTCATTACCAGTACCATCTGCCTGGGGGATACGATGGTTTGGTTTAAGCTAATTGCTCCTGTAGGCAAAGCTTTGGGACTGTTTCCATTAGTTAAGGTCTTTACGATCAACGACTTAGAGAAAAGTTTGACGGATGCGGGATTTGCGATCGACACCCAATGGCAAGCGGGCGACTATAAATCACCCATTGGTAACGCGAAAATCGTGTTCATCGTAGCGAAGAAGACTGAGTAGAGTTGGAGGTTAAATCCCGATGAGAAAAGTTGCTGTATTTGGCAATGCGGGGGGAGGAAAGTCTACCCTCAGCCAACGGTTGGCAGACATGACGGGACTGCCTTGGGTACCGCTAGATTCCATCCAGTACCAACCGGGTGGCAGCGAAGTTCCCCATGCCGAGTTCAAAGCGGCCCATGAGGCGCTGTTGCAACAAGACCAGTGGATCGTCGATGGCTTTGGGTCAATCGATACCGTCTGGGAACGACTGAAAGTGGCTGATACCCTGGTGTATCTCGATATGCCTGTGCTGCGGCACTACTGGTGGGTGACGAAGCGATTTCTGCAGGGGGGTTGGGTATCGCCTGCGGGTTGGCCGGAGGGGAGCTCGTTATTGAAAGGGACGTTGAAGTCCTACCCTACCGTCCGGTTGTGCCATGCCAAACTAACCCCGAAATATCGGGAGTATGTTGAGCAAGCGAAGGCGACCAAGCAGGTTTTTCATTTGCGATCTCGCCGGGACATCGCTCAGTTCTACCAGACCATCGCCGCATTACCCAGGAGTTGAATCATGACTCAATCAAACCAATTTTGGGACAAGATTGCCGCGAAATACGCTAAGCAACCCATCGCCGATGAGGCTGCTTATCAGAAAAAGCTCGCGGTCACCCGCGATTACTTTCAGCCCGATTGGTCGGTGTTGGAAATCGGTTGCGGTACGGGGTCAACGGCCATCCTCCATGCCTCTTACGTGAAGCACATTCGCGCCATCGATTTCTCGGCCAACATGATTGCGATCGCCCAGGGTAAAGCCGAGGCTGAGCACATTGATAACGTAACCTTTGAACAGGCCAGTATTGAAGACCTCGACATTCCCGATCAGAGTCTGGATGCGGTGCTGGGTCTCAGCATTTTGCATTTGTTGCGAGATAGGTCGGCAGCGATCGCTCGGGTCTATCAAATGCTCAAACCGGGAGGCATTTTTGTCACCAGTACCGCCTGTATAGGAGACACAATGAGCTGGTTTCAGCTCATTGCGCCCATTGGCCGATTCCTCGGGTTTTTCCCATTCGTTGCTGTCTTCACTACCCAAGCGCTAGAAGATAGCCTCACTAATGCTGGGTTTGAGCTGGACTACCAGTGGCAACCCGGTAAGGACAAAGCCGTGTTCATCGTTGGCAAGAAGCCTGGATAAACAACCATGAATCTGGAATTAGATCACGTTTTTATCTTGGTAGAACCGGGAGCCCAAGCCGTCAATCGCCTGCTAGAGGAAGGTTTTCAAGAAGGCCCGCGCAATACCCATCCGGGTCAGGGCACTGCCAACCGGCGAGTCTACTTTGCCAATGGCATGGTGGAATTCCTGTGGGTGCGAGATGTTAATGAGGCGAATACTGGTTCCGGTCGTGACCTGCGCTTTCCAGAGCGATCGCAAGAGCCGCAAGCCTCTCCGTTTGGGGCGATTTTCGTCCCTCGCCACAATCCCGTTGATCAAGCAATGCCCTTCCCCGGCTGGCATTACCAGCCCGCTTACTTCCCGCCCCCAAAAGGGTTCCATGTGGGTGCCAATTCTCAAAACTTACTGGAACCGCTCTGTTTCTATTTCCCGTTCCATGATCCGGGAGTTCCTAAACCACAGCCTCACCGCAACCCTCAGATGATTAGTGAGATCATCATTTCCACCCCCTCAACAGACACTGAAGGCGTGCTGGCGCTGGCTTCACAAACCGATCGCCTCGCGATGCAATCAGGCCAGGCACATCTCATGGAAATCACGTTAGATCATCATGCCTCAGGGCGCACAGAAGATTATCGCCCTGCCCTGCCGCTAATCCTGCGTTGGTAGCCTCACACCATCTGTAGAGTGGGCACTACCCACCAGCCTTAATCGGACTTACGCATGGCCCCCTTGCATCCCCCAAATCTGGGGGAAGTTGCATCCGGTTTCCCCAGACTTGGGGATGAAGGGGCCAAAACCGAATGCAACTGCATAAGTCCTGCTTAATTCTTTCCCTCAATTGAATCGAATCAACCAAGCGTATAGCCCTCTGCAACCAGAGGGTCGATTTAGCCATGCCATTAAATACAACACTCCCCACATTAGACCGCTGGAGAACCACTCCCAGTGTCGATACCCTGCGATCGCGCTACGATGCATCTGCCGATCAATGGCACGACAATTTAGCCCGTCTGGGTCAGCTCCAGGATTATCAGTTGCTGTTTGAAAATCCGGTTGGGGGCGATCGCTTGCGTCATCTCGACCAGACATCACGCATTCTCGACTGCGGGGTGGGGACTGGAGCCTTCAGTCTGGCACTGTTAGACAGTATTGCTCAGCCAGTTCATATCTCCGGCATCGATATTTCCTACTCGATGTTGGCCCACGCTCAGCGGAATTTGGCACATCGCTGTCCGACGCTCGATTTGCGGTGGGGTGATATCCGACGCTTGCCCTTTGCCGATAATTCCTTCGACACGGTTATCTTTGCCCATGTTTTGGAGCACCTGGCCGACCCGGTAGAAACATTGCGGGAGATGATGCGAGTCCTGAAACCGGGTGCCCCTCTGATTGGCTCAGTGACTCGCAAAGGATTAGGTCAACTCCTTTTGTCCCTACGTTGGCACAATCGAGGATACGCGTCCAACCAACTGGATGCTTTCCTGCAAACAGCTGGACTTGAAACCGTAAGGTCGTTTGACTATGGCGCTGGCTGGTCGAGATGGATGTGCATCGCCGCGATCGGGGTTAAGCCGGACTTAATTATTGGCGACTAAACAGGTTGGGCCTGATATTTTTGGGATTATTCTATGAACGTTGAAGCGGCGTCTCAGGACATGGAGCCCTTATCCAAAACTGCTAAACCGACCGTTGTCGCTCCCGTTGCAGCCCTACGGGATTACGTGAGTCATTACTGGTTTAGTCCGGGCTGTCCAGAAAGTATCTTCACGGCATTGCCCGATGGCGCTGTGGATGTGGTTTTGCAGATTGACGCGATCGCCATTCAGAGTTGGGCCTACGGTACCCCCACCCGCCGCATTGATATTCCCCTCAATCAGGACTGCCACTACGTCGGCATTCGTTTTCAACCGGGGCAAAGTCGTCATTTTATGGAACCCAGTGCCCGTCACCTAACAGATACCTACGCCCCAGCCCTTGATATCCTGAATTTCCCATTGCATCAGGTGATTGATCAGTTGCCCGATCAATCACCCCCGCAAATTGGCAGGCAACTCAATCAACTTCTAGAGCAGCATTTAGGCAGGCATGACCCGATCCACCAGACCATTGATGATGCCATTCGCTGCATTCAAGCCAGCCGTGGCACCGTTGCCATTCATGAGGTAGCCGAGGACTTTGGTGGCAGTCGTCGTCACTTTGAACGGATTTTTCTGGAAACGGTGGGTATCCCAGCGAAGACCTTTGCCAAAATCATCCGCTTTCATCATGCCGTTCAGCTTATGACGGGGCCACAGCGGTTACCCCTGGCCCAGATTGCTGCCGAATTGAACTATGCCGACCAGAGCCATCTGACCCACGACTTCAAGGATTTGACCGGATTGCCGCCGACTCGTTTCGACGGGACCCATGTCGCTTTTCTACAAGACGAGCCGATGACTGAAGCATCACACTAAGTCTCACATCGTTTCAGCGATAAGGAGGCTTTATGAAATTCTGGTCGGGTGTCGTGAGTGAAAAACTGCAGGAATCGAAGGAATTTTACGTTCGTCTGTTTGGTTGTGAGGTGGCCTATGATAGCGAGTGGTTTGTGTTACTGCAGCTTGGCCCAACCGCAATTGGCTTTATGCAGCCAGGGCTGGAGGCTCAAGCTCCCATTTTTCGATCCGCCTTTGCTGGTCAAGGGATTTGGATAACCGTTGATGTTGAGGATGTGGATGCTGAGTACAAACGCCTCACGGACATGGGAGTTGCCCTAGAGTTAACCCTGCGGGATGAACCCTGGGGCGATCGCCATTTCGTGGTGAGAGACCCTAACGGGATTGGGGTTGACATTGTCCAGCAACGCTAAGACACCGCTGGGGCCGGTGCACTGAAAACGTCGGTGAAGGAAGCGACATGGTTGTTTTAGTTGTATTACTCAGCGTATTTGTCGTGGCTTGGGGACTGCTGGCGATCGCCCAACGCCCCCACCAGATTCGGACTGCTGGCTGTATCGCTTTTGCAGCTTTGTTCATGTTCACAGGCATCAGTCATT
>ERZ1740065.1203-NODE-1203-length-15271-cov-12.169427_pt1 | contig 15271 bp, 10 predicted proteins | sample MGYA00581738_ERZ1740065 | MGnify/ENA primary metagenome ERZ1740065 (study PRJEB43018, sample SAMN04849749) | marine metagenome | isolation source: floating plastic debris | place: Pacific Ocean | collected 2008-09-01 | study: EMG produced TPA metagenomics...
TAAAAGAAGGGATGGGGGGAGGTAGAGACAGGGGGAGAGAGGGAGGGGGGTAAAGAGAGAAAGGGAGAGAGAGGGATCGGGGGATCGGGGGATCGAGGGATCGAGGGTAGTGCAATATTACCATTTTAGTTTTGATGGCGAGATTGATGGTGGCATCCTCGCCAGGCATGATCATATCGCGGTCTTTCAGCTGCACGTACGCGGGGTAGTCCCACGTCTGGCAGTAGACTTGTGGCGAGAAGTTGTTGGTGATCGGTTTCGCGCGTCCTCCCTCATCCGCTGACAGGATGTAAACCTGTAGTAAAATCGTTACAACAATTAGAAAACCGAGATTGCTGTTTGCTGATTGCTGTTTGCGCGCTCATATCAAAGCTGTATGGCGTAAATACATCCAGAGAGGGAACTAACGACAACAATGCGTCACAGGCTGACTACAGTCCACTAGCCAACGCTGGCCACAGCAGAAAAATCAGAGTAGGAATAACTCAATGGGGATTGTTGACTCTTGTCTTTGAGCCGACTGACTACCACCATAACATCTAGTAATGGACAATAAATCACAGCTATTCTCCAGTGAGTTAGACAGCATTTCTGTGACACCTGTTGACTAACGAATGACTAGAGTACGGTCACCTGTGCCTCGATGTTATTGTGCATCTGACAGGTTCCAGGTTTACACAAGATTTGTCCTCTCCTGATCTCATTACGCTTGACTCCCTTGATGAGGACGCCGCAGTTGTCACCGGCCTCGGCCTTCTCTAGTGTCTCTCGGAACATCTCCACGCCTGCAACAATAATCACAATATCTAATATGAATATAACCCCACACACAACATACCGACAGTGCGGTACACTGACAGACCACATACCGACAGTGCACTGACCGACAGATAGTGTCGATGGAGATGCGGACAGTACAGAGGTATGTACATGCACTCACTGACCTGTGATCTGGGTATCTAGATGCTGCCCATGACCGAGTATAGAGCATTTGTCTCCCTGCTTCAGTATACCTTGCTCCAGCTTTCCAGAGACAACAGTTCCGCGTCCTACGGAACACTGTATTGTTGAACTAATAGAATCGCAATGGTTCGGCTCACTCTCGCACGAGAAGAACTGTTCAGCTCACTCTCACATGAGAAGAGGAATCAATCAGCTCACTCTCACACGAGAAGAGGAACCGTTCGGCTCACTCTCACACGAGAAGAGGAACCGTTCGGCTCACTCTCACACGAGAAGAGGAATTGCTCATGAAAATTTCATTACTTATCACCTCATGAAAGCTTGTGTCTAATATTTAGAGGGATATAGAATGCTAGTGATGTACAACTGGGTTCTACTAGTAACAGGTCTACTACCCCCATCGACAGCTCAAACAGCACACTGAAATCTGGAGCATCAATTTCACTCAGATCCCATCATAAATTGAGAAGACAACTCTAGTTAGCGAAAACAGCACATGTCTCATAATCTGGGTGACAAGACTACTGTACCGGGTATAGAGAAGGTACTCTCGATAGGCATGTAGAATGGCTTGTCAAGGTCACGCGGGGGTTGTGGTATGTAGGAGTCCATCGCCTCCAGCAGTTCCAGTACTGGCTGAGAGCCGAGCTTGGCATCTCCATCCTGTAAACACACACAGCTGATCTATTCACACCCAAGTAGTGTAGATATCAATGCTAGGCCCACGAGTCCAGTCCAATCAGGAAATAACATCAGATGACCTACACTAGCCGCTATTGTTAAATGGCCTGCACAAGCTCGCATTGGTAATGCGAACTCATTATCGACTATGAAAATATGACTCGTAGGTCATTGCTACTGTTAAAATTATCTGCAATAGGAAGGCAAATCTTCCGTTTCGAAAAATAATTCTAGGTTCAAGCTGATACTTGATACTGGTATACTACCAATTAGAAAACACTATCAAGACGCGATGAAAAACGTGTCGCAGTTGAGGTATTTAGGTATTGCACAGTCCTACACTTATTCTTTTTTGTAACAGTATTCACAGCTCATACTTGATGTAAAGGAAAAGATTCTAACTCTCAGTCACTGTAATGACAGTAAAAGTGATAAACAGGTGGAAACTTGACAATCGTGCCTCTAGAGCAACAAGAGCGGAGCCTTTGATCACGGGGCAGTTGTCACCATCGAAGCCATAGTCAGAGAGCATCTCTCGGATCTCCATCTCGACGAGCTCTAAGTCATCCTGCTCCGCCACGTCACACTTGTTGATGAACACGACCATCCTCTCGATACCAATCTGTGGAATAGTTGATGAAAATTACTAACCTGTTACTGGAGGATAAATCATACAGGCCCATGGCTATGGCTATAGCTGAAAAGGCTGACCAACAACCTGGTACAATCCTACAATCTCGTTCATAAGATCAGTATCACAGGTATTTCCAGTGCAGACTATCACGTACTGATTTACCATGTTTTGGTTTCCCATATATAAACCAAACAGAAAAAATATTTTTAGAACTTTGCAATTGGAGCGAAGAGAAAAATTATCATTACTCAATTACAAACGGTTTTCCTTTGTTGTCTGATTATAACAGAAGACAAAAATTTGAGGACCTTACACGATACGTATCCCCGCTATATTGTGGCCATAGATGGCAACCTCCCCCTCCTCCTCCCCCTCCCTTCCTCCTTCCTTTCCCCCCTCCTCCTCCCCCTCCCCCTCACAGCTCTGGGTGGTCGGGGTTTTGAGTTTTAGCTTCTCAAAGTTCAGAAAATTTGAATCTTCAGCATTTCTAGTCTAAAAACTTGTCATCGACGGCACGGATACTGCCACTGCACTGCGAAGGCGTATAATTAAGAGCTCAGTGTTTTGTAACGCATGAACTGACCTGTTTGGCAAGAAGCATGTGCTCCTTAGTTTGTGGCATAGCTCCATCAGTGGCAGCGACAACCAAGATGGCGCCCTCCATCTGTGCAGCGCCGGTGATCATGTTTTTTATGTAATCGGCGTGACCCGGGCAGTCAACATGACCATAGTGACGAGTCGCAGTGGAGTAGCTGACTGTAGCCGTGTTTATTGTAATACCTCGCGCTTTCTCCTCAGGCGCGTTGTCGATCTCTTCATACCGCTTATACTGAGCTCCTTTTTGATCAGCCAGTACTGAAAGAGGAATAAAAGTTCTGTAGTGAAACTACCATATAATATGAGTTGGTATGATTCAAACATATATACACATCACCACACCCTTAGTGATTGCTGCAGTGAGGGATGTTTTGCCATGATCTACATGGCCTATTGTGCCAACATTTAGATGTGGTTTGTCCCTGACGTAGACCTTTTTACCGCCAGGTTTTGGAGGCGGGGCATTGAGTATGTGTGAGGAAGATATAGAACGTAAGCTTTGAGCCTAAAAATAAACAGAGTGAAATATTCAAGTTTAGTACATGACACTGGTGACACACAGAGCAATATATTTACTGTGCAATGCAACCTACCTTTAAGAGTTTGCTCCATTGCGAACAGCAGAATACAGATCGGGAATTCAGCCCTGAAATGCATAGCAATTGCAGTTTAAAACGGCTATGAAGGCTAGGTATGAAAGAGTGAACACACATCGACGCTCACGCCGGTAGGATGGAGGTTGGAGCGGTGAAATAGTAGAGTATGAGAATCGCAATATTATGACTATTTCATGATTGATTTAACATGCAGATATGAACACAATGTGCTAAAATTTTCTTAAGTGATAAGAACCAACTCAGATAGAGCGGGTAAACGGTGTTGTAACTTCTTTCTTACCACCAAGTGAGGTGATCCTCGTGAACGCAGCCATGTTATTGGTAACGATACTCATTTTCGAATTAGCAAAATTTATATAATACTCTTTAAGTGCAACCATTTTCTATTATATACCATAGCTTGTTAATAAGATTTAAATATATAGAATTTAAACTACCTAGTATTATGAGATCATTGATGAGTCAAACTTGATGCACAAAATATACAGAACCGCGCATAAAACTTAATCGAGAGCACAACTCCAACTATCCGGACCAGGTGCGTCGTTCTGAATAATATGGGTATGCATGCATGCAGCTATCTGGCTCTGGTAACATGAAAGCATGACTCCTTACTCCTAAGTGTAGTGACTAGAGGCCAAACGCATGAGCACTGGAAAGTAGCGGGGAAATATTTGTAGCAGCAGATTGCTGTTGGTGGATAACTACATTCAATCGATCTAGTATAGCGTTGCCACTTGTCAGTTCTTCTTCTTCTTCTTCTTCTTCCTTATGCAGTAATATTAGATTGCTGTCTTAATATCAATGTAACAATACAGTGCTCATTTGTTTCATATTTTAGTATCATCATCATAGAGCTTGGAGCAGTATATGATTCATACATGGTAAGTACAATATGTGTTCATGTGTGCCTGTATGCACATTACATTGCAGTGTGCGTAGTGAGTGCAGGGTGTGCAGCATACAGGGTTTGTGTATCAATCGATTGGCTATAGTCAGGTGGTCGGAGTGGATGAGTTTCCTGAGTAAGTGGGATTATATGCAAAGGAGCATGGAGCTAGTGATCCGAAGGTGACTGAACTATAATTTCCGTACTGAATGCTAATGGTCTGATGAAGCTCCAGAAACAGAATATCTTATACAGCAATAACTGCTCAAATTTTTTCACATCGGGATTTTTGCTCTTAGCTTCTATGCTTGCACTCTCAGCCTGTACCCTACTATGAATATTGCTTGTCAATCTAAAATCCTCACTGGTTCTTCTAGCCAATCACATGTTGTCTAGATTCATGACCATATCAGAAGATTCAAAACCAGCCGCACAATGTAACTCTGGATAGCAACACACCCCTGTAAGGCTGCTACTGCTACCCCAACATAAAACTGGAAGTTACACATCTGCCTGTGATATTGGGTTGATCTTTATACTCAAAGTGGAGTCCTGCTCCATCTGATGCTGCCATACATATGTTTTTTTACCCTTATTACCTTTCCACCATCATCTCCCATGACCTATATCCTACCATAGACTGACATTCATTCATTGATGAACTTTATCCTCGCCTTCCTTCACACTTGCTATATTTGCACTGGTGATTGCCTGTCCAATTATTTTATAGGCACTAGAGAAGTGCGGATGCCGCAACAAAGAGAAAACAGTGTGCCACCAGCTGTTGTTGATTCAGAAACGCATGTGATTGGTCAACCACTGATCCAATCAGCTATACTTGGAGCATTCTTAATGATATTAGAGAGAGAGAGAGAGAGAGAGAGAGAGGAGGAAGCATTTAGTGTTTAGTCTGGTTGCACAGTTCAATAGTTCTCTATCATACTACCTCTACTATTACATGACATTCTGCTGCAAAACGTCTGACTTACACTACACTTACATGTAAGTGATGTGTGCCTGCCCATGTATGTTTATTGCCAATAGTGATTTGATTTCGGAGACAATGTAATGCATGACATACACTACTGTCAGAGCACCTGATGGCACATTGCACTGGAAGTCAGGTTTAGTTAGCCGCAACACAGGCTTCTATGTTTACTCGGGTTTTTTATGACGGCTGGCATCCGTTTGACAGTAGATTCGTGACAGATGTTCATTATAGAGGATTGTTTATGATTGTTTGTGACAAATTAAATGCTACCCTTTTGATTTGCGCTAGAAGGCACACTCAAAGAATTGATCTGTTATGTGCCGCAGCGGGTCGCTTACTATCAGTCATTGTTCCTCGAGCAGCAGTACTACTACTACTATGAGCTAGCCTGTACCCCCAAACATCAGCTTGCCAAACTCAAGCATGAGGCCAGAGAAGCTGTGACTGGAGGGAGGACGAGGTCAAAGCAATGATGGACAACTACAGCGCTGCCGGCAATCCGTCGGTGGAGGAGAGAGTGAGCGCGCTTAAGAGAGCCGGGTATCAGCCAGTCAGTGATCACTCATACGACCTGGCCGGTGAGGTGAGTCACTGTAAGAAATCACCTGCTGCTGTCTTGTAATGAGTGGCACGTGCAGCTGCTGTGGATGTCCCAGGGGCAGTGAGCCTGGTGAGAGAGTCAGCAAACATTTTCCTTAATGACTCACCAGTTCTAAGAAACTAGACTCATTTCATTAGTTCAGTTAGACGCTAATTTTGCGTTCAGTTTCATAGACAGGGGAGATGAGTGCCAGTTGCACTACATACAGAGAGACAGTACGGCGATCAGCCATTGTCAACAGAGCAGCAGCGGTCCAAGCCATCAAACAGCGTGTTCACGTTCAACTTATTGATCTATTACATATTTACAGATCTACGAACAATTCCGGAACCAACTTTGTTTGAGCGATGAGGTCAAAGAGCTGCTTTACATCCTATCGCAGCCTAATATCAGGGTAAGACAACTGCTTGTGCCGTCGGGTAACACCAGCTCCAGACATTTGGCAACAGCAGTGTTGACTAAATGACCAGTTAGCAGCTGAACAAACGGAATTAATGGCTCTATTGTAATTGGATGATAGTGAGGCATTAGAATGCTGGCTTATAGTTTGTCTCCACAGTTAATATATGTGTATTGATCACTGAGTCTTAATATGTCTGAGATAGGCCGAGAGTAAGCATCAGCTTGTCTGATTAGCTGCCGCAGGTAAACACCAAGCTGAATTTTATAATTCCAGCCTTTAATGCAAGCTGCATAGTATGCAAATCAATTGGTCTCCTTATAGAAGAGGGTGGAAATATTTGCAGAGTATCTATAGATGGTGTGTCTTATACCAAACACCAGTTTGGCTGGGATACTTTGTCAAGTATCTGATTGAATAATCCCCAGGAGACAAACAAACTGAATTTCTTGTTCCAAATCAAACTGTATCAGTTACAACTCCATGGCTGTTCTGTTTATTGAGAATGGGCTGTATCCTTGCGGTAGGCACTATTTGATGTACATGACAGAGTGGCCAACAAAGAGTACCTGCCAGCGCTGCCTGACATCCTTCCTCAGTGTGACGACGAAGACACAGCTGTGAAGATTGTCAAGTTAATAAAGAACAACGAACCATTGGTGAGCTGACAGCAGTAAACAAACTGCCAAGAACATTTGTTATGCATCTACATTCTAGTCATAGTAATAGAGCCATCGTATTCTTAGGGAGTGACTATAAAGAAGAGAGAAGGTGATGGTGTGATATACGTAGCTCGCGTGTTTGTGGGTGGTCCTGCGGAGCGTAGCGGTGCTGTATACCTCCTCTCTTCCTCATCAGTTACAATACTCGATACTATCAATCATGCCATTCATCTCTGCTATCAGGTCTGATACAGATTGGTGACGAAGTACATGAAGTCAATGGTATACCAGTCAGAGGCCGCAGTATAGAGCAAGTCGTCCATATCCTGGTAGGTGATGCTAATTGTCATTCGCTCATGGCTAGCCTTAGCCTTAGCACCTCTAGACTTATTTATCAGGTTATGAGGCTAAAAGTGAGAAAAGTTTAGATTCATACGTCAACATTAGAATTTAAATGAATTGAGTTTAGATGCTCTACTAATACAACTACTAATGATCTATGAGCTATCGTAACCAAGCGTTGAGTGTACGCTAGAGGTTGGGTTTAACAGCGCTGTCTCTTTTACCCAGAATACATGTGATGGAGCGATAACGCTGAAACTGGTGCCTGTGCCAATCTTAGTTGAAAAGTCCTCATCCAAGGTAGGCAGAAAGCAGAGCCAATAGACTACCTTCAAGCACCTGTGATGTCGCTGTATCATGAGGTAAATTGTGATCCTGTCACCCAACAGGCGATAATGAAGGCGTATTTCTCATACGACCCTTCGGTGGATCTATTGATACCCTGTAAGGATGCGGGCTTGTCGTTCAAATCTGGAGATATCCTCGAGATATTGAACACAGAGGATCCGATATGGTGGCAAGCGCGCATGTTTTATGATCACACTAACCGGACTGGCCTTATACCGAGCCGCGCTCTACAGACCAGGTATGGGTGGAACGTATCGCTATCTGGAATAGAGTGTCAGTAGATATGTAATGCATAGCTGATGAATATAGAAACTTGGCTATACTTACTGTGGTGCCATTCTGATAGGTTGGGTTTATTTTTGTAATATTTTGGTGGGTGCTTACGATTCACAAACATACATATTTGGAAAAAAGTATTTTGGATCCAAGTTCGACAACACAAGTACCCGCATTCTATTGAAAATTAGTCAACTCTTTATTTAAGAAGAAATAAGGTGATACGAATCCAGAAATATCCACGTAACAATGCTTCATCCTCTCCTCTACTCATACCTGCTGTTGATTTGCTCTTCTCCCTCCATACGAAGAGGGAGACTGCTGTTGACTATAGTGGTGACTATACTGGTGATGGTGACCACCAGTTATTGATGTCATGATGACTCAGCAATCATTTCGATGCCTATAGTGTACGAGGGGATGGATGAGCATAGATGGTAAATAAGAGACTGTAAGCAGGCCTCTACTGTTGGGTGTATGGGCCTTATCACCTCAGCTCTCCGTGGCGGCTGCAGCTCACCTGCAGCTCACCTGCAGCTCCCCCGTAGCTCCCCCGCAACTCACCCACAGCTCCCCCGCAGCTCACCCGCAGCTCCCCCTACAGCTCCCCCGCAGCTCACCCACAGCTTACCGGTCACATTGCATCCTCTGAGATGTTGACCTTCCACCAGTTTTGGGTATGTTTAGGAGAGTCAGCGAGGCTTACAACAACTCTGCAGGAAGGGACATATCCACCAGTCCAAGCTTACAGAGGAAGCTGGCCGGTGTCGGATCGAACCTGTCCTACACAACCGGTCTGTCCTCTACACACTCGATGCAGAGGTAGATATTAGTCTGCAAGCTTACAAACTGTCTTATATCCCAACACACAGGCAGCCTGCTCAGCCCCAGACTACAAAAAAAACTCAAGAAGTCAAAGAGAGTTCTTAACCAGGTGCTCATCCGAGAAGGTTTGTTTTCTCCTGCTTCTGGTGTTCAATCATCAGTCATGATGTACTTGTGGTGAGGGTCGTTCATCGGTCGAGATTGAGGGGAGGGAGAAACAGGGGTAGTAATGAAGCTTAACTGTATCCAAGTTTAATTGCGAATAGCCTATAACACTTATACGTCTGACATTTCAATTCAGCTTGAAGAAAATTAATAAGACACAAAGAAGCTTAGCCTCGACAATCTCTGCACCCTTATGTAGCTGAGATACTCATAGAGTTTGGATGGCCATAGATATATAGTGCCCCATTGTGTCATGGAACTCACATAAACTTCCTGAATGAAGATCAGCTTGGTGCAGTCAGTCAAGCCATTTCCAGAAGTCTATGAGGCTGAGTGGCGTTATGTAACATTAGAATGCTGCTGCTCATCTAGTTCTGCCACGCCATCCATATCATCTGCTGGTGTGTTTGTTTTTATACGTAGAAGGTCATGTGATTGGTCATGTGATTTCAGGCCAGCTAGAGTTCTCCACTGAAGGTACATCTTCTTACAAGAGCTGATTGTCATAGCCTAGAGTCATGATTTATGTTTTCATTCATTATTATCATTTTTTGTGCTAATTTGTCGTGTAATTTTTTGTGTAATTTCACAAATTTTTTAGCAGCCCGTTACACTGTGTTGTGTTATATCGGTACAAAACCTGCATGTGTAACTCATCCCAATGACCAATGGTGTTGAGTTAAGTTCAACTAGTTTCATTCTAAAAATAACGAAATAGCAGAGAACTCATCTTCATTACAGATACAGGCATTCAGCCATTGTGTAACACACAGAAGATGCTGTATGAGGAGGTGAGGCTGTATAAGGCTCCACCGGGGAGGAAGAGGCCCATAGTACTTGTAGGTGAGTAATCGATGACTCATCACGCTCTGACCATCAGCGTCTATAGATAACAGCCTGCCAGACCAGGAATACTGGAGATACAGTTTCTGAACTTTGAGAAGCCATACCTTCGAACCTCTACCTCTTACCTCTCACCCCATACCTCCTACAGCTAAGTTTGTGCCTTATTTGAGCTCAGTTCAGCACAATTTTGCTAACAGCCACAGGTGAATATCAGAAAGCTCATGATAACAATTTCAACCCTAAGTTTCAACAGCCGAAATATTGGAGTTTCCTGACAAACGGAGGTGCTTGTCATCAATGCCATCATCGATGAGTCATCGCATCTTTATCACGCAGGCCCAACAGGAGTCGGAAAGCAAGACCTCAAAATGAAACTTATTCGAGATCACTCAGACTACTGCACACCATTGCCAGGTAAATAGCCAATCATACGTGACCCGTAGAAGGTTTCACTTTCTTGATTGACCAACGAATTCCAGTGACATCACGACCAAGGAAGATATTAGAAAGTGATGGTAAAGAGTACAGTTTCATATCCAAAACAGAGATGGACAAGCTGATCTCCTCTCAAAGGTATGTAGAAGAATTACTTGTCCATCGAACATTTGTACAATATCGGAGAGGAATAATATGATACTAATACTAATATACACCTAATTTAGGTTGCTGGAATACGGAGAGTACAAAGGTCACGTTTATGGCATCACTTTAGACAGTATAGTTGACATCATACAAAGCGGTAAAGTGTGCGTACTTACCTGCCAAGCTCAGGTAATGATCAATCACCTGCAATAAGAAACTGATCTAAATGAAGAGCAAATGCTGAATGTGAAACTCTTCTGCTTCAGTCCCTCCCTACATTACGCTGCTCAATCATAAAGCCATACATCGTTCTCGTCAAACCACCAAACATGGACAAACTCAAGTCATTGAAAATCTACTCCGGTGAGAAGTCCAACAAAAAACTTACGGTGAGCTGAATTCAAAATATCACACCCCTCTCTTGATAGTGTAATTATGATGGAAAATACTGGTATCTGTAAGCTGATAATAACAGTATTAATAATGATGGTGATAATAATAATAATAATATATAAGAATAATTATAATAATAATTAAAAAAAAAGAAGACCACAGAAATATTATATAGAACGAATGCTTCTATTGACCGGATGCTCTATTTGAAGTCATCTTTTGGTGGGCTAGCAGCAAACCACTCTATGGTATATGTGCCATAGTGCCTTCGGAGTTGTCATCTCTCTCTTTCTGTTATCACCAAGACAATGGGAGCCTGGTTCACATTCACCCATTCTATGCTATACTTACTTACACTATGATGCTGTGTCATCCAGTCTATTGACCACCATCTCCTGTGTCTTTAGCCAGTAGAGATGGACGAGATGGTATTAAGCACTGCCAGGACGGAGTCATTATTTGGAGAGCTCATTGATGAATCGTTAGTCAACATAGACTTCCACCAGACCTACAAACATCTGGTGCTGCTCTGTCAGAATGTCTACACGGACGAGAAGTGGATACCAATGGCATGGCTTGATACGCAATCCTAGCATTTAGAAAATAATTGCTTCTTTACTTCTCTATCTTTACTGACATGTCAGTCACTCATTCCTCTGCGTGTCATCCATGTACCGCTCAAGAGAGAAAACAACAACTCCTTGTATTGGAATTCCAGAGCTGCGTAAATTCTACTGCAGCTATCTAAGTTTTTTTTAGAGACAGAGATTCATATATAGACCAGTCTAGTCATCCTATTGGAGTTGTGTTTCCTTGTCACCATAGTTCACTAGTACTCTTACATGATAGTAGTGAATCATTATTTGTCTCCAATGGTATTATCGGCTGCTGATTAGAGCATGTATTTCAAACTCACCATACAAAACTCAGATAATTTATGAGAGTCACTCTTACAACCCTGCCGCCTCATCTGATGGGCTTCACAGAGCAATGAGCCCTGTACTTTTATTGCTGCTTCTGAACCCTATCTCTATGTCATTGGAAGATGATAAAGATGCGTCAGATTCTCTCGCTCCATGTAATATGGTGCAGAAAATAATGATGGTTACATGAAGAGGGGAGCACAGGCAGGCGTGTTAGATGTGATTTTTTTGTGCAGGATTATTAATGATATTGCGAGTCCGAACTCTGCTCATCTCATATGCCAAGGAATTCAAGATCAACCATGGCAGCACACCACCAAACAATTTGTTTATGATAGGGTATGTCAAAATTGTGAGCATTGAGAAACCATCTTCAGGAGTAGATATATTGCTTGCCAGTGAGTCCCATAGATCCTCTGATCTCAGATACTTGCTACGTGGAGACAGTCCTGCAAACTAGTGCTGGCATGAGATGAGGGGGGACAATTCCTCAGTATGTTGGCAGGCTGCCACGACTATCCACACCGCGTCAGTAATCCTCACAGCCACTCGGGAGGCATTGTAACATGAGTCCTAGGCTGAGATCTTAGCCAGATCGAGTCTGTAAGAGTGAGCAGTTAGTACAACCTGGTAGGCACTTCAGCTAACATATAGATACCTAGTGCCTATTTTCACACTCCAGGTAATACGCAGAGCCTCAGAGTGGTTATTAGACTTTTCGGCCATGAAATCATCAGTTGCTTTAAACAGCAGAGATCAGCCTGTATGTAATTATTGTGATGCAACGGCATCATAATACTGAAGTGGGTTATGGATGGTTAGCCTTGTGCAGAGTAGTATATAACGCTCTAGCATTGTAGGAGTTGTCGACTCTAGAGGGATTCGATCGCGGTTGTCAGAAAACATCGCGGAGAAACCAGTGAGTATTATCCGGGAAAACTCGCCCAGCCGACCTTGAACCTCACTTACTTCCGGCGTCATTGCAACGAACGTCTCCTATTTTTGGACCCTTTATTTGCTATTTTCTGGCTGATTTCTGGATTAGGTTATCATGGATAGGAACACTGATTATATGTCTATATATCACAACATTTCTACTGGTTTGAAAAGGTGAGTAACTTGCAGAATTGTTTATCTATGCCTACACGTTATGAGTTGCAGATACACCCATCCTCAGTTCTTCTCACGAATCTTCGAGTGACGATTATACTGATGAGATCAACAGTGCCAGTTATATGTGCATGCAAAATTTAGCACCGTCACGTAATATTTCAGACGGTTTCGAAGAAAACCTAATCTGTCAGAAGGTAGTGAGCAGTTTGGCTCTTTGGGGAAGACGCTTCAACAGCAAGATTGCCCTTCCTACGCCGCGTACTGTTCTCTAGCACAGGCAAGGTAAGGATAATGATGAACTTGAATACAGAATTTCGATATGTGGTGATGAACTACATACGTAGTGTGTACCTGTCCATCTGTAACGTGTCACGCTGTTTATTTTAGATGTGAACATGCTTTGGGCAATAGCTCTGCTGAGATTCAGTACCTGACAGATTCAGGGAGACTGTTTGTCCAAGCTGAGAGGCAATCCTTTGATTTAGGCTGCCCATCATATCAAGAGAACTTAACAAGTGCAGTAAATTGTTATGAACACGCAGTAAAAGTATGGTACCGAACAAGTAAAATTGATCTCACGCCATCCAGTTGTCATCAGTCCCTTGTCTTGTTGGTTAGGTTGCGATTGAAGCTGGTGAAACTGCTCTTGCTGCTTGTTGCTGCCAGGAGCTTGCATCAATGCTGATGGTATGTGCAGTTCTTACCTTTGCTACCCTAGCCATGGTCTTGAGATAGCTTGATTGGAAAACTGAATTCATGTTAATAATGGTCGAATGAAAGCTGAAGAATATACCTGGTATGCATTACCTGATGTAAATGACTGGAGGCACCATAGAACAGCAATGTCTGAATATAATGAGTTAATATAATTCAATTTATTTTTACTTTGCTAAGGATTTTAAGAAACCCAGTGAAGCAAGGATTCACTTTCAAAGAGCCGCTGAACTGCACCTACAGGTACGGATCTTAGTTTCACTTCATAGTGCCACCGAGTAGTGTTGTAATATTTTAGCAGTATTGTTGTATTGTAGTAGTATTGTCGTATTGTAGTAGTATTGTAGTAGTATTGTACTGTTGTAGTAGTATTTTAGTACTGTACTGACATCAACATCACTGCCATCTTCCACAGAATCCTCTTGAGTGTCTGAGCAACATGAAGAGCGTGGCACTCTGTAAGATACAGGAGCGTGACCTAGAGGGTGCTCTTACGATCCTTACTGAGATGCAGTTCTTGGCACAGGAACGAGGAGGTAAGGTTCCAAACAATGACAAACACCACAAGCGAATACTATAAATGTGGTATTGATTGCGGCCAAAAGGATAACAGTTGTAACAATACCGGATTGGGATGAGTGACATATAGGCTTACTAAGCCCCATGTAACTAAAACGGACGTTTTTTGATAACTTTGCTGAGCAACTCGTTATAAACGCTATAAATAGAACCTTGTTATAATTACCACCTTTACAGTAGGAAAAGTTACAAGTGATTTACCTATGTTGTAGAGTTGTCCTCCCTCGAATGGCACATTCTCAGTCTTTGTGCTGAGATGCAAATATAGGCAGTTCACGATGAGGTGTTCAATAGTTCACAGTTACATTGCGTACTAGTCATGTCAGCTCTGCAATGATATAGCAGTGATATAAATCTTATTCCGTCACGGATATTCGTAGCTATTCTGCACATGATCTACCCTGTAAAGTCAAACTTGTGATTTGAACTCGACTTGAACCATAGAAGTATTGGTCTCACAATCATACTAGCATGACCATTTGTTCCAAATTTGATTGATGTTGATATTCAGGAGTAGATAACTCCATATATGTATCGTATGAGGAAGTCTGGCTGACACACGATGACAAGGTGTAGGCTCCACCTTATGCAATTGTAACCGTTGGTTACATATGTGTATGGTTACTGGTTGTGTCACGCGTCGCGATCTGTCTCATGTCATGATGTAGGTGTGGCGGGGTCTGATAGGCCGCTGGGTGTGTACTCAGATTCCATCACCTACTGCGAGATCATGCGAGTGCTGCTTCTCATGCTGCTGAAGGTCAGTAGTTGCTGTCATAACGCAGGAAGTGAAGTGTTGCAAAATCATATGTGTGAAATCGTTATTGCTAGCCAACGCCGCAGAGAATACGTCCGGAGCATGCCCAGACTCTTGAGAAGTACGCCTGGCACCAGCTGACTGATGAGAAGAGCCTTATAGGCACAATCCTTGATGATGATCTATTTATACTTCTACAAAGCCTTGTGGTCAGGATCCATACTCTCGTGTTTCTTCAGCTTAAATTTGTCACTATCTATTTTAAAATGCACACTTTTACCTGCGATATATGGACCACAACCTTATCCATCTCTCTCTCTCTCCCCTCTCTCCCTCCCCCTCTCTCCCTCCCCCTCTCTCCATATATCTCTCT
>ERZ1740065.1205-NODE-1205-length-15266-cov-11.571955_pt1 | contig 15266 bp, 13 predicted proteins | sample MGYA00581738_ERZ1740065 | MGnify/ENA primary metagenome ERZ1740065 (study PRJEB43018, sample SAMN04849749) | marine metagenome | isolation source: floating plastic debris | place: Pacific Ocean | collected 2008-09-01 | study: EMG produced TPA metagenomics...
CCCCCACAGTTAGTGTTACACCATATTTGAACTCAGCTGTGTCAGATATTTAACTACCGAAGAGAAACATTAGGAAACCAATAATAGCCATTATAGCAGCAAAAATGCCCAGGAGGATCCTGGGGAAGGGGGGGATATGTCTTTCTAAGGCTTCGAGTGAGGCTTGTCATCCATGGTGCCTAACATGGTGGGCAGTCAGACATGAGTCGGTAATCTCTTTCTTCGCGTCTGTTGCCAGGGGTGCGGTGAAGAGCGCGTGTCAGATGTTGATGGCTCTCGGCATCAACTTGCGCAGCGTCTACGAGAGTGAATTCGAACAGCCATTCCTCCAGCAGTCAGCCGAGTTCTATCGGGTATAATGTCGAATCATCCTCCCGCTCTGTATATCGACATATCGGGTATATTGAGAGTTGTCCCATCGTGGCAGGCGGAATCTCAAGAATTCCTGGCCGAGAATGACGCATCGACGTACATCAGGAAGGTTGAGGCGCGTATCAACGAGGAAGCGGAGAGAGCGCGCCACTACCTCGACAAATCCACTGAAGTTCCCATCGTCTCCGTACTGGAGAAAGAACTCATCAGTCGTCACATGAAAACCATAGTCGAGGTTAGCCCGTCACCACTGCTCTCGCTCACCAAACCCCTGATTCATTTTCCGTGTGTGAGCGCCAAGCTGGCCGGGCTAGTCTCCTTGGAGTGTTAGACTCGATAGCGAAGATCGTTGTCATGGCTTCATCTCTCAATCACCATGGCCACTAGATCTTTAGAACCCCTAAAACCTTATCATTTCACATCAAACCCTGCCTATAGTAGTAGACGATAACCAATTAGATCATCGTGCAGCTAACCTAACGCGCTGCCAAGTTTGAACCTACAGGTGTCAAAATTGGTGTAGAACCAGATTTGATAGCGACAGAAATGTTAGCATTTCCTTCAAAATCATCAAGAATTAAAAATGACAGCAATCCCATAAATGAGAAGACAACTCCTATATAAGTTATAATTTGTGTAATTTCTATAGTGAATTTTAACAACAGAGATAATTTTTCATCGCTATTTGCATGGCCATTAGACCATCGCTATCAAATCGGGTTCTACAGTGACGTGAAGGACAGTATGAGACCCAGTCAAGTTTGTATTAGCTTTTGCTTCCAATTCAAAGGAAAAATCCTTTTGCCTCAGAATTGGAAGTTGACGTTACATTATTTGCTCTGCATGGAGCTAATAAACGGTTGGATTCATCTTCTCTTGTTAGATGGAAAACTCAGGTGTGATTCACATGATAAAGAATACGCGGACGCCTGACCTGGCGTGTATATATAAACTGTTAATCCGAGTGGAAAGCGGGCTGAAGACCATGTGCTCGACGATTAGCGGGTACCTACGTGAGCTCGGCCGCGCCCTCGTCTCTGACGACGATACAAAAACTTCTATAACATACGTTCAGGTAAACATTATGACTTGCTGTAAGTCCTTAGGTCTATGTCGGCTGTCTGATCTGATTGGCTGCTGTGTTGTAGAGCCTACTCGACCTGAAGGATAGATTCGATCACTTCCTGTACGAGTCATTTAACGGTGACAAGTACTTCAAGCAGATCATGTGTGGAGATTTTGAGTTCTTCATAAATTTAAACGAGAAATCTCCTGAGTATTTGTCGCTTTTTATCGACAACAAGCTCAAAAAAGGTGTTAAAGGGGTGAGTTGACTACACTATACAGTAAGTATCACTCTATCTCTCATCTACATATTAAAACATATGTCACTATAATCACTTACACTCCCGGTCTCATTCAACTATGGTAGAACATGTATGGTATGTCACTAAAGCATAGTAAACTATTGTAATTATGATAAAACATATTTATCGCTACAAGTTATTATATTATTTGATTTAGTATGACAGAGAAAGTGTGCCATAAAGTAGTTTGCGGTAATAATAATAACAGTAGTAATATGATATATGGTGATATTAAACTTTCGCATCATTACATCATTTAAAGACTATAACATATTAATGTATTTGGTACTGCTAACTGCTAATATTATTGTATTAATCTTTAACATTGCTAATATTAATTGCTGATATGCTATAAATCTATTGATTTAATATGTTTTAATTAAATTGAGAGAGGAAATGCATATTTTAAGTTTTAACTGCAAATAGGGATATTTTTGCAATCAGACAATAGGTGCAAGTGTTACAAGTCGTAAGCGTGTATCCTAAAGAATATCGTATTTGCAAAAGACTGAAGCTTCTGTGATAGGCGATCAGTCAAATCACGACATGTGAGTTATGACAGCTTCTATGTGCAGGAAGTACCCAGTATACACTGCAAGGACCGTGACATTCTGAGCATTAGCAAATGCGATGTCATCGTTTCACCATATTTGGGCATTGGACATCCAGTTAACCATATTTGGGCATACAGCATCCCAGTTTGCCTTATTTGGATGGATAATATTCCAGTTTGCCTTATTGTGATCTTGCTGACTAACCATTGTTATCGATATTTATGTTATGATTGTAGATGACAGAGCAGGAGATTGAGGTAGTACTAGATAAATGTATGGTGCTATTCAGGTTCCTTCAAGAGAAGGATGTGTTCGAACGCTACTACAAACAGCATCTCGCCAAGCGACTGCTGCTTGATAAGAGTATGTCAGACGACTCCGAAAAGAATATGATCACTAAGCTCAAGGTTAGTCCCCCTCCATTCAACTCATCCCCTCTCCACCCCCACCCCATCCCTCCCACTGTGTTTATGGTAAATTTGGGTGTTTATAAGAGTTCGAAAGAAATAGCTTAAATGGATGGAAGAACATTCGGGACAAACTATGGGTGGTCCGTTTTCGTAGAAATCGAATAACACGAACATTTTCTGTGGACGTTCACAGAATGCCTTTCTTGCCATTCTCTTGAGCGTTTATCGCTCCGAACGCCGAACGTTCAGCTGTAATTGAGAAGTGGGTATGGAAACCTTTTGGGAAAAGCCCGATTATGCTTCTGAAATTCTTCATCCAACATGCCAAGTCGCTGGTCATACGTTTAATCTCATCGATAAATAGCTTACGATGCCCACTTTCCTCATGCTCTGAATTGGTGTCATTTATCATCGTCACTAACAAACATCTCAGGTGCTGTAGAACGTGGTACTGTAGAACAGAACTTTTATGCGTGGAAAATATTTGCATTTTAGCATGTAGTAAATTATTTGCGATCTTACAGTATTTTCGAATTAGCGATCGACGGCTCGATCGCAAAAATTATCAAATCACAAAACAATTCCGTTCTACATTACCTATCTATCTGCTCTGAAATTTTCACATTTAGAGCTGTACAAGCCACGTAAGTTTATTACAAAGCCAGAAAATACTTAATTTAAGTAACACCTAGTGCATCTAGCATCAGCACAATATCTTGCTGCCTGGTACACGGCAAGTATATCACAAAGCGTAAAATACCATCGCTCTCACATTAAAAATTGAAGGGGGAGACAACTTCTCATCAGAATGTTATGTCGACCATTTGGTCAGTCCATTATAGATTGCCGTTCTGAATCCGCATTTGGCATGAGGACATTCCTTTTATTAATGATCAGAATCCGACCACATTCCGAACACACCTGCTATCCACTGTTATCAAAAGTGCTGCTGATTCGAGCAGAGCGCTGTGATATTTTTCCGCTAGAATATCTATGTATATAGTACAATTCTTTTCTTTGTCAGATTGACCTACAATCTATTAGCCTTCAGCCTCTCGGATTCTACTGCTATGCTGATTTCTGCTCATCTATAACCACTGGCATACTTCAATAATAAACATTTTGCCAAAGGCTATTTTTCGCTATTGTGACTTTTCTAAAAAAATTCACAAAAAATTCTCTACTCCATTGTTGCTCTATGCAGTAGTTGGTAGAACCGCAAATATTCATATCCATGAAAAACTTTGAACACAAAGGTGTGTTAAAAATGTGAAATCTACACTTATCTTCGATCCAAGTGTGATAGATTCTAGAGTGTGTCATGTTTAGTTACTTGTTTCATCTGAAGCGATCCAGCCTATCCTAGCAGCTGTATAATGTCACCGTATTTCTCTACCCAGACGGAGTGTGGTTGCCAGTTCACGTCCAAGCTCGAGGGTATGTTCAAGGACATGTCAGTGTCAAACTCTACAATGGAGGAGTTCCGTAGTCACATAGCTGTGTTAGACTCGACGGCCACGGGTAGCGTGGATCTGACGGTTCGAGTCCTCACCACCGGTTTCTGGCCGACTGTCACGCTACCCAAGTGTAACCTGCCACTCTCTGCCAACACTGCCTTCGACTGCTTCTCAAGGTACTCACACCATCCTCTGTACTCTGTACAATGTACTCTGTACACTGTACTCTGTGCTCTGTACACTGTAATGTACTCTGTACTGTACTGTACCTATTTAACGCTCCTCCCTTCACTTAACTAAAGCCAGTTTATAGCAAAAATTCTCCTCATGTACTGCTTTCTATAAATCAAGTACTAGCTATGGCTATAAGCTGTGTTAACAAAAAGGGACCGAGAAAGAGAGGCTCAAATAGGATTTGGGCTTTTGGTTTTTCGACATCCAGTGAGAAAAAAGAATGAATCGGTTAAATCTGTAAAACACAGTACTGTATATGTAGTTTTTATCGCTAAACTAGACAGATTTTGAGCGATGGGAAATGTAACGGTTGAAACTATAATGGCATTGGATGAATGAAACAAGACACTCTAATTTCAAATTACCTCAGTGAGGTTTCGTCCGTTTGTCTACATTGCCAGTTTTTTTGCATTTGTAATGAACTTTTAATTCATATATTATTCATCATATCTTTAATGGGATTCTATGTCATATGTTTGTAACGAGTTGCTCAGCAACGCTGCAAAAAAATTTGCTATTCGGATTTATCTTCTCTTGGTGTTGTTCAATTCAGTTGTTCAACCGCTGTCTTTTCCTATCACTCAAAACTTTTATAGTTTAGGCTGTAATAAGTACAGTGAGTACTCAGTATTTGACTGCGTCGTGAATCTTTTTGCCAATACTTAGTCCAATATTTTTACTCTCGATCAACTTTCATACTCTGATTTGGACTTGTGAGTTGTTCTGGAAAATCCCAGATCGTATTTCAGATGTCTATGCCATGTCTATGTTATCTCTATGTCATGTCTATGTTATCTCTATGTCATTTCTATATTATCTCTATATCACGTCTATGTCTATGTCTGTATCATGTCTATGTCTATGTCATGTCCGTGTCATGTCTGTGTCATGTCTGTGTCATGTCTATGCTGCCATACTATTCATACAGCATGTGATTGAATCCCTACCAGCTGGTCCATCTCTCTGCCCACTGCTACATACATTTACTTTATCTACTGTATACGTGAAAATAATCGCAATTGAACTGCGAAGATGTGATTTTCGGAAAACGCATTTTTCGCATTTATTTTTCAGAAGGCTTGCAGCCCGTTGCAGAAGTTGCAAGATTAAAATTTGTACGCATTGCATTTATTTCTCAACAGGTTTTTTGAATTTATTTGTCTCGCATTTATTTTTGCTTATGCAGTAATATCGTCTGTCTGTCCGTCCAGAGTAATATCCCAGCGTCCTGTTTCAGGTTTTATCTCGGCAAGCATAGCGGGCGCCAGCTAACCCTGCAGTCTCACCTCGGCACTGCCGATCTAAACGCTGTCTTCTACGGCGCGACAGCGACACCGGCGGCAGCGTCATCCAGTAAAGAACTCGACCCGGCTATATCATCGACGACACTAGCGTCATCTAGTAGCAAAACTGACTGCAGAAAACACATACTGAATGTGAGCACGTACCAGATGTGCGTGCTCATGCTATTTAACTTGCGCTCTCACTGGACGTACGAGGAGATACGCGGTGAGACAGACATACCCGACCGCGAGCTCACAAGGGCACTGCAGCCTCTCGCACTCGGCAAGATTGCCCAGCGCATACTGTGCAAGGAGCCTAAAGCCAAGACTATCGAGCCAAGCAATGTCTTCACCATAAACGAACTATTCCATTCAAAGCTGTACAAAATCAAGATACAAGCAGGTAAATTACATATCGGCTTACCTGCGTTGGTATTATTGGACGTATTCACGACTTCGAGTGAACTTCAACTCACTTGCGTGTGAAATATATTGAGAGTAAGTAAATGATTCAATGGATGATTGCAAGGGGAGACAACCACCACTAGCTATAATCGATAAAATATTCTTAACTGCTGGTATGTTTGATATCTCCGTTGGTGATGATTAGTGCTGCATTTCTTCGAAATAATTAATCTTCTGATTAATATTTTTAATTTTAAACTAATCTTATTTTAATCCTGCCACCAAAAAATAGTTCCTAAGCTATAGAATTCACAGCGGTATCATTACTACCAGCTGCAGTAGTATCTGACTATGACATCACTGTGATGCTTTTGATGGGTCATTAGTGGTATTCAACTGCTCTGGTGTTGAGTTCGCTTAGATGGACATGCTATCATACTTGTTCACAGATCTTTTTAGCATATTACTCTTGATTTATCAGTGAAATTTACCTTCAAAATAACCACCAGATTAATCTTGTGGCATGAAATTGATCTTCTGAACAATTACTCTTAATTCATCTTAGAATAACTCAATTAAAACGCAGCATCAGTGATGCTTGATGTTTTAATCGCTGTGAGATCGGTGCTAATTGCGAGGACTGCCTAAGTAGATTGTACATTCTATCTGTGGGGAAGGGGGAAAGGGTTAATGTCAGACCTTCCAGTGTCAACCCAGTTCTAATTCATCTTACTGAATACTGGCGTTTGTTCAAAATAAAAAACAGTTTCAATCATTCAGTTCATAAATCTTTGCACTGATTTTTCTATCGGAAAATCTTTGAGTTGAGTTTATTGACATTAATTTTATTATATTTGTTTATTTTACTTATTTATTAAAAAATTATCATTTTTGCAAAGATTTTCCAGCGCAAGCAAGTTTTTCTTTTATTACACTTCATAAATTTTTGTCTCAGCCCAATGCCATGAACGCATCGAGTCGTTTAGTCTCGTGTGAGATTATCTATCTTTGAGATTATCTATGAGATTATCTATCTTTGAGATTATCTATCTATGAGATTATCTATCTATGAGATTATCTATCTTTGAGATTATCTATCTATGAGATTATCTATGAGATTATCTATCTTTGAGATTATCTATGAGATTATCTGTCTTTGGTAGTTGGTAGTTCAGTACCTTAACTGGAGGCCAATTATGTCACCCCTAAAGTAGTACAACATATTCTCCTTATACTATAAAGGGGGGGGGGGATTTTCACGCTTAGAAATGCTTGCAATTTTGGCTTCATGACAAGATTTAAAAGGTTTGCGAATGGAGAATATTTGCTATTTCTGTTTCATTTATGTAATGCTGTGAGAATATACTGCGAAAGTTTTTGCAATTGCACTTTCTCGCAAAAAAGTACATTTCAAGTCACGCTGCAAACGCTTGCTTTCATTTTTCGTCGATTACTTCACATCTTTGCCAGCTAACTATGATAACTCATATATGGGCCTATAACTCATATATGGGCCTATAACTCATATATGGGCCTATAACTCATATATGGGCCTATGCGCGTATAAACCTACTGATCTACAGAGCGGGTGATAAAAGTTGAGACAACTCCAGTTACCAGTGGGAGATTTCTGCGAGTCGCTTGTGTTATCAGAGTGTCTCACTGACTGCTTGTGTTTTTAGTGGCAACCAAAGGTGAGTCGGAGCCAGAGAGGAAGGAGACTCGAGTCAAGGTCGATGAGGACAGGAAGTACGAGATCGAAGCAGCCATAGTCCGAGTGATGAAAGCCAGGCGGAGGATGCAGGTAAATATGAAGATGATCGTGTGACTAGGTACCTACAGGCTGAGCAGTGATAAATGTAGTTCCTGTTTTATAATTGTAGCACAATCTGCTGATAGCAGAGGTGACGGAGCAACTGAAATCACGCTTCATGCCAAGTCCGACGGTGATCAAGAAACGAATCGAGGGTTTGATAGATCGTGACTACCTCGCGCGTAGCCAAGAAGACATGTGAGTAACTCCTCTCCATTCACACTTCTCCACAATCAAATCTCACTTTCCCTTCTCTCTCCCACCCTCTCTACTACCTCCCTCCTTCCCTACCTCTCTCCCTCCCTCCCTACCCTGCTACCTCTCTCACTCCCTCTCTCCCTACCGCTCTCACTCACCCTACCTCCCTCACCCTAACTCCCTTACTCCCTCTCTCTCTCTCCCTCCCTCCCTCTCCGTGCCTCCCCTTACTCCCTCCCTCCGTCTCTCTGCCCTTTTATCTACCCTTTCTGCCCTTCTCTCTGCCCTTCTCTCCCCTCATCATGTGATCCATCACACCATTCTTACTATCTTTCCCTCACCATTGCCCAACAGTATAATATATTTTACTCTCTTACTAACCCTATACCAACTGTTCCCAATCTGCCATCCCTAACACTACAATGTATTCCAACTTCCTGTCACATTTCCTCTCTGAATATTGTCTTTAGATCATGGAATAGCACTGCCTGCAGCTCTTGTTCTGTTCTGTTAACTAATATTGTGTTTCCTCTTGTAGAAAAACCTACACATATGTGGCATAGTCCAGTGGACCAGTAGTCCGGTGGGCCAGTAGTCCGGTCGGCCAGTTGTCTGGTAGGCCAGTTATCCAGTGGACAAGTAGTAGTAATTGTAACGCTGCCATCACCTCACTACACAGTTCTACCACCGCCGTCTGATTCCGACTGAAACAAGCAAACCTCAACTGACTCGCCCTTCATCCGCTTCATCCTACCAAGTTTTTTAAATAGCCCATTCACCGGTTGTGAAACGCTCACTGACTGTTGAACGAAACGATAATAACGTTATTAAACCTTGAAGCTCAAGCAAGATAAACGTTCAGCTTGTCATTACGTGTTCTCAATGTGAGAAATTGGGCCCTGTTACGCCTGCAATCCAAACATAGTGTCAGGAAATTAGCCTATTCCAATGACCTCTATCAGGCTTTATTTTTATCTAGCACTTGTACAGAGTAATACTCGGTTTTTCCGAGTTTAGATTTTCCAGTTCTGTTGGCGACAGAGTGGGTACAGCGTATCGACGCTCTCATCGCGTGCTGTGATGTCATCATCTTCTGACATAGCTGGCAGTACGCCTCTTCCCGGCCCATCCTTGGTAGGCATTTCACATCCGCTGTCCCTTCCTTTCCCTGAATCAATGGAGTGCGCTGGTCATGACCATTTGCGTCCACACCATTTTGGGTCATGTAGTGGCTTGTGTTTATATCACATGATTTCCTCAGCTGCATGCTCATGTACGGAGAATCTATGAGGTTGTAATGTATCTTCTTTACCGACCACCGCCTTGCCTTCGTCTTCTTGGGCGCTTTTGATTGCCTATTTGTAGTTGTCTTACCATGATTATGGAGTGAGGAGCGGCCACCTGCAACGTCAACGATAATCTGTGACTGTAAGTTATTCGTTGTAGTCCTACTTTAGGCAGTCGTCTATTTCCCCGCCCATTGCTCTAGATAAGAATTATTTAAGACTTGCTAAGAATTCTTGAAACAATCTTCTAGAGCTTTCGGCCGAGAAAACAAAAAACAGGATTGGAAAAATTGCAAACATTTTTTAAGTCAAAAATTTCTACTTCTACACTATACAATACTACAGGCAGACCGTGTCACCGATAATCTTACACTCAATGACGTTACATCTCAATACATGTACAGTCGTGAGCTCTTGCAAGCGTACACCAGCAAGACGTTATATACTACATGTATATTATAATAATTAGTGCTGCATTTCTTAACAATAATTAATCTCGATTAATATTTTTACTCTTGAATCAATCTTATTTTAATCTTGCCACTACAAACTAGTTCCTGAGCTATAGAACTCACAGCAGTATCATTGCTACCAGCTGCAGCAGCTGATGTTGACCTCACTGTAACATGTTTGGTCAGTCATTAGTGGTGATCAACTGCACTAGTGTTGAGTTTGCTTAGATAAATATGCTATCATACTTGTTCACAGATCTTTGTAGCACATTGCTCTTGGTTTATCAGTGAAATTTACCCTCGGACTAGCCACAATATTAATCTTGTCGCATAAAATTACTCTTCTGAGTAATTGATCTTAGTTAATCTTATAATAACTCGATTAAAATGCAGCACTATGAATAACTCTTCAAAATCATTAACTTGAATTAAAAAAATTAAAAATAATAATATCGTAATAATAATATTGCATTTACTGACTTTTAGGTTACCTGAATCAGTACTAGATGATGTTACAGCTGCATCCTCGTTGACACTTCTTCGTACATCCCCACCCATCGTGTTCTGTGCTGATATGTTCGTTCTCTGACCCTCAATCTGAGATCTGTGTTCTATATCATCGGCTCCCTCGTCTGTACCTTCATCTCGATTGTCTCTCCCTGCCTCTCGGTTGATGGCTGTGTTCAATGGAGGCAATAAAATGGTGGATGAGGCGACCATGAGGTGCTTCCGTCCATCACTGGCTGAAGTGCTGCCCACATCATCCAAGTCCTCGATGCTGAATTGGAAATTCCGCTGTCATAACAAGCGAATGCCTCTACCTCACCTACCGTATTCCCTGAGGATTAAGACACGCGTGCTTATGTTGAGGAAACCCTTGTGCATTATTTTTTGCATGAGGTTTAGGCGCAGTGTCCATCTCACCCATTGTATATCTGTTGATGTTCATCTAAGCTTGATGAGGAATTCTTTATTTTGGACCATCTACTTGGAAGCATGTCTAATCCTGAGGGAATATAGTATTTTCTTGAGTAAGTACCTCCAACTCTGCACATGACTTTACGTACCTAATCTTGGCTAATGAAGTCTCGCATGTGTCGCCTCTCTCAGAATAATCACTCTGAAATTGGTGTAGATTTTATTGTGATGCTACATTGTACAAAGGATCACTGCACTCCCTCAACTATAAGACACGTGCCTATGAAAAAGAGGTATTCCCTTGACTATAAGACACATTCCTATAAAAGTGAGGTATTTCCTTGTCTATAAGACACATTCCTATGAAAGTGAGGTATTCCCTTGACTATAAGACACATTCCTATGAAAGTGAGGTATTTCCTTGACTATAAGGCACGTGCCTATGAAAGTGAGGTATTTCCTTGTCTATAAGACACATGCCTATGAAATTGAAGTCTTTATTTGCTCAGTAGTAGCTAGTTATAACCTTTTATTTAGGTGTTTTATATTGACTTCCTGTAGTGAAGGCAGAGTGGTATCTTCACTACTATACTAAAAAAATTAATAGCGATATCTCTGTAAGATTTACTGTCAACCCAAATATTTTAGCGGACAAAATATGATAGCGCTTTGCTCAAATCAGTATTTTTAATAATACCGCCTAGAATTTTTAGCGATTTCCTTCGAGCTTGTATATAACATGAAGAGCTATCAAAAAATAGCGTTCAACTCTAATAGCGTATTCTCCGAGTCGTTATTATAGCTATTATTGTGAGATCACTAAAATATTTGGGTTTACAGTAGACGAACTTTATAGTTGAGTTTTACGTCTTAGAGTTCAAGTTGAGGTCTTATAGTTGAGGTTGATGTCTTATAGTAAGTTTGAGGTGTTAAAATTGAAGTTGAGGTCTTATAGTTGAGGTTGAGGTCTTATAGTTGAGGGAGTGCCATAGATACTAACCTCACTGGAGTTGTCTCGCACCGGTACTGGTGATATTTGATGAGGAAACAAGAAGCTCCTTTTCCTACTATTTCTGCTGCTTACATACGCACTATCCTCGCCACTCTCCTCACTGGAGCTGCTATCCTCTGACCCCTCCATGTACAGTAAGAAGTTCTGAAGCTCCCTCACGCCTGGAACTGTGAACAGGATATGATAGCTTTCATACACCCAGTAACAAGTGCATAGTCAGTGCTGACAACCCCACATGGCAAAAGATAACAGGGAGAGGGGGAGGGAGAGGGGAAAGGAGAGAGGGAGGGAGGGGGGAGGGAGAGAGGGAAGGAGGGAGGGAGAGCAAAGAAGCGTTGGCATTTTTTACTCTCCTATCAATAGGCGCGCTGGTTATATAAATGACGGTATTATGTTAGCACTAAGTGAGGACTAAACCCGGCGTATGCAGGCTTAATACCAGCTTAACACCAGGTTATGAAACCAGCAGGCCTATCCATAGGAGAGTAAAAATGCCCAAGTACTGACAAATAATAAGGACTTCAGATTTTTCTCACAAAGACTGTCATAGCAATGTTGAATGCTTATATTGAGACTGTTGTTGGCGCTGCACGACTTTGTACCCTGCTGCGTAGTTTCAATGCCGTAAGCTACTGGTCTACTGAGCTTGTGTTTCTGTGATGGTCGCTAAAGCAGTAGAAAATCCCTCAGCTGGAAGTTCTGGCTCTATCCCTGCTGCTGCTGCTGCTGTCAGCATACTGAGAGCCCTCTCAGCAATCAAGACCGGTTTCTCCGTGACCTAGTTTTAATTTCTCCTAGAGTGTATTCCTCACACATGAATGAGCCGTGATCAACCTGTTTGCTTATGTATTTTCTTGTATCTGCTCCGTTTCATCCCAATGACATCTATATTTACTGATCTGGCATTTAAACGAGATAGATAAATACGGGGCATTGTGGAATTCTTGACTGAAACCAAAATAACTTAGACATAAATTCTACTTTCATCCCAGATAAGAATGCTGGGTCTTCCCTCGATGTCCAACTCTACTTTGCGGCTCCTCTTAATTCTTGCAATCGGAGCAACGATCTTTGCGATTTATCATTTCTCCGAGGGAATAGGACTTGGATTAGCTCCGGATAAACTTCGAATCGGTATATGGGACATGGGCGAGGACACTATACGGTTAGAAAATCGGATGAGCCTAGGAGGACACAACTCCAAAGTGCGATTAGAACACCGTGTGAGAAAGAAGGTAAGCTGATTATGGATGCGATAAACTTATTTTTAAGCTATGATAAGAACACCCATTTGACTAAAGGCATCAAACTCATCGTATCTTGACACAGTTCTACCTCTGCGATTCATTAGCTTATGTAATCGATAGATTTCCTCTGATAAAATTACTCTCTTGTTGTCCACAATGCCTGGGGATGCTAGCTCTATCCCTAATGACTTATAGTTAAGCCTCACAGACTCCTGTTTCTCTACAGTTCAGTTCTTTCAGTTCTCTGATATTCAGGTTGTGTACAGAGACCTCAGCCACTGTCCCCCGCCACCGAAATACATACCTGGTCTGAAAGCTCGCTGCTGGAAAGAGTGTGAGGGTGCGGACAAACAATGTAACAATTCCACTGCAAACGACCAGTACGCGATACTTTCACCCATATATAGAACTTCATAGCAGCTTCTACCAGGGACCATTTTTAATGGGCGTTTTTACTCTACTATCGGCATTTTCACCAGTTTCAAACCCTGGAGTTATGCTTCTTGAGGCTGGGCCACACGAACCGTATTTCATCCACCAGTCACGGACGACACACATTCCTTCCTTTTTTTAGCTTGCAACCAAAAAATTTTTCTGTCGTAAAAGAACTTTCAACATGCTAGAATTTCGAACCGCATCTTTCACTAAACTGCTAGCTGATTGGATGCTGAGTTCGCGGAAAACACGCAATTATCATTAGGTTTCATATGGGACTGCATTAGCGCGGCATAAAATTGAGAAAATCGCTGCATGGTTTTTCAGATCATTATGGTTAGGTTGTTTACAAATTATGGTTGCAAATGGCGTCTAGTGTGGACGCTGCTGTCGTTTATGGAAAACTGTCATCTGTGCCTGACAGATGAAAACCCGGCTAGTGTGGCCAAGCCTTTCAGTTTTAGTCTAATCCCGGTGCATTACCTCAGGAGCGCCTGAAGAGCATCTTTGGCGTTTGAGTTAGCCAAAACTTTTGAGTGGAGCCATCTCAAATTTATGAACCTCACAGGCAAGAGCCACGCAATAGGCAGTAGCAGCGGGTCTCAATTGTAGATTGAAGTATATTTGCTATATGTACTATAGGTACTATAGGCACTACAGGCACTACAGTTACTATGGGTACTATAGCTACTGTAGGTACTGTAGATACTATAGGTATACATAGATTTAACGGATGAATTCAGATTTACTCCGAACCAACACTAAACCATTTTCCAAAGTATGTCTGAGTTGCCTTTTTCTATTTTTATGACGTTTAAGCAAGATTTTGGCTCCCTATCAGTAGTTCTTGTTCTGATACCGAAACAAGTCCAGTTCTGGTTGAGCTCCATTTGAATACAAGACAAGACAGCTGCTGACTCATCTGCAAGCCCACATGGAGAGCAGGACATTGACCTAGTTTAACTCATTATCGGAAAAAGACTTATGAATCTCTATTCCCACTATGATTAAAGCCTTGTGGAGCGTTATCAACTTGAGCTCGGTTAACTCACAAGGGTATAACCATATCACACTCTCCCTTATTAACAACTCTGGAACATTCATGTCTGATGACTGATCATAGGCGGCATCAGGTGTCACCATTCTGTGGACTTGGAACCACAAAGTATCCAACTATTTTCAGAGGGCAGAGATTCTGCCTGCCAAACTTGCATCTGATCGGCGTGAGGAAATCCGGCACAACAGACATCCTCAAATGGTTCCGGGCCCATGCTGATGTCGCGACTTCCTTTCAGGTTTGTGTATGACAACCTTTTCTTCCAGGGCTGTGCCGTTCATTTTGAGAGCAGCGCTGCCAAAAAGGGCTGCCTGCAGGACAGCTTGCGGACCACCTGAGCATAGTGAAGGTGCGGAGCCTACGGAGCGCCTGAGCGGAGCGACGGTGTGAAGCTAATCACCAAAGGTGCTGGGGTGGGTGTGGGAGGGGTGCCCCCTCCCACAAGGGATCTGGGGGAAATTTTTAGCTTTGAGAATGCCCTGAGAGTGGGTTTCAGGCTATCTGGAGTTCATACATGAACCTATGACCCTAAAGACTTTTATCCCTACTACACTGCAAGAATAGATCATGTCACTTTTAATAGAGTATTGAAAACTAGCTGCAAGTGCGGGAATGCTCTAATCCCAAAAATGAGAAACGGAAAAAAACCAGCTGACTCCAGTGGAGAGGAAGGGCAGGTGGAGAGGGAGGGAGGGAGGAGAGGGGGGGAAGGGAGAGAGGGAGGGAAGGGAGAGAGGGAGGGAAGGGGGGGGTGAGGGTGATGAGG
>ERZ1740065.1206-NODE-1206-length-15265-cov-12.692308_pt1 | contig 15265 bp, 16 predicted proteins | sample MGYA00581738_ERZ1740065 | MGnify/ENA primary metagenome ERZ1740065 (study PRJEB43018, sample SAMN04849749) | marine metagenome | isolation source: floating plastic debris | place: Pacific Ocean | collected 2008-09-01 | study: EMG produced TPA metagenomics...
GGGGGGGGAGAGAAACTTATGGCAAGCATATGGTTTGAAATTACAGGTGCTCGCAGCTATGAGTTTTGTTGTCCAAGATGTTCATCTGTTCTTTAATCACCACATCAGATCTATTTGTGGGTCTGTTCAATTGGAAACCTCAGAATTCAATCAAATGTAGGGATACATTAATAGAAATGTATATTCGATAATTACACAGCCTGGATAGCATGTGTCACGATTGTCTTTCCGCTCGCTAGCAGCTATTGTCCATACGTGGAACACACAAGAATACAGATCGTAATCTACTCTCTCGAAAGAACAATCAACAATAAACATGGCTTTCATTCAGTTCATCTTTGCTGAGCATAATGAAGTGGAGGGAAAAACACAAGAAAGCAAACAAATTAAAGTGCCGCTTCGTAGGCAGGCCAACGTCATAGACTCTCGAGCGGACCAACATCGAGCCACCGAAAATCCAAGATGAATCGAGAATCTAAGAGAATCCGAGATTTCAGTCTAACAAAACCCTCCGACAGTTGGGCAACAGGAAAACCTTCTGAGCAAAATTTCTCAGGTCTCATCAATCGAGATAAGAGAAACAGTAGTAATAATAATAGTAATAATAATAATTAGTGCAAAATCTTGTCAGAGAAAGTTTTACAGTGTATCAGAGAGTGCAATAGTGACTGGGCTTGAATAGCTGCATACCTTCGAGCTGCGCGGCGCAGGATGGCAGTATCACAGAGCAGACAGTGAGGCAGGCCAATACGCATCCGGTGAGCTGATAGTCAGCAGCAGCAAGCATGTCTCCTCCTCATCTCTGGCTGCTGCACAGGGGCACCTGCGGCTCATGCGTCGCTGGCTGCCATCCCAACTCTCACCGCCTCAGCCTCCAATCAAAGTGAGCCTTACCTACAAGATGACAACACAATTGGGTTGATCTACAATTTTAATTACTTGGTGCTGATTGGATATCAGATAAAGAAACTCGCTTCTCATTGGTTGCTGAAGGTATACAACGCATCATCTTATCATATTCGACAGACAGAAGTTCAGTCGAAGCCACGATGCACGCGCAACAGAGGTTTCTTTGACTCCATCCATGTGTAAATTTACAAGCATTGTGTACACCGAAACCTGAATGAGAAATGTAAGTGCTTGAATAGCAAAATTGAAAAAACAATTTGGAAGCATCACTTTGCAAAACTATTTTAGCTAAGGCTGTAAAGCATGGAAATGCCAAGCTAGAACAAATCTCAAACGTACGTACGTACTATAGCTGCCAGCAGAGGAAAAAGTCAGGTAAAAGGCTGACTGTGTACAGACAGATTGTGTGGACGCAGGTAATCCGATAATATCACACTTGGTTGCATATAATATGCGTGCGCTCATTTTCTACAACAAAATATGAGTTTCAAGGTTGATTGTAGAATTTGATAGCAAAATGAAATTACGCCTACACAGCAGCATCTTCACACGGCTCGCTGTCAGAGCGCTCTACCAGGTCGTTTAATTCAATGATACGAGAAAGTAACTATAAATATGTCATTACAGCAAGATTCGATAACGCACAGTGTAAATAGGTTTGAATATTTACATAAAGACAATTATCTTACAAATTGACAGTGAGCCTCTACCGTTAGCGTGGGGCCTGATTGGGAGTAGACTACTGGTAACTGTATATTGTCTCGTCACACACAGACACGCAGTGATAAAACACCTGTTATCAGCTCTAGATGGGCTCCGCCGCTACGTTTTACAACACCGAATGAGATCATTTGAGGAGGCGCTAATACTCTGCACCGATTTTACATGCAGACGGTGACACATATGTCTACAGAGCCGTCTCGATCTACTGAAGAAGGGTCTACTTGTGCTTGCTCGTTGAAGAGTCGCGACATGACGTGATGTGAAATGCTACAAGTTAGATTTTATTGCCACGACGACCAGCGCCAAGACAATGTTTTTTCAGCACCTTATATTGTTGACATAAAGACTTAGCGGGCGACAATGGCTGAGTGGTACAACATAGACTACACTAATCAGAGCCTAATTTACTTTGATATCGAGGAGCAGGTGATGTGAACTTAACCGTGTGCAGCTTACCGTGTGCGGTCACCAAAAATAAGATAAATAGAAAAAAATGGTGAAACACTTACAACTACCCTCTCTCCGCCGGGTGTAGGAAACATTCACAGACGGAAAGACTAATTAGAAAACGCGTGGAACATCGCATTCGATTATAATTGGTCATCGTGCTACTAGAGGAAGAATGTGGAAGGTTTCAACAAGATCTAATGAGTATTTAAATTTTATATGCAGATAAATTGAGCAGCCTAATAGATCTACTTGAAACTACAATTACAGACTGGTGACTGGGCTAAAGCGACTGCTATTCAAACTTGAATGCTTCGGGCAATATCATCATATGCATTGTAGTTCTGTCACAACGCTGGACTAGTCTTTCTTCAGCATTCTTGGCTACTTAAGTTTCATATCAATGGTAGCAGATTAGCCTCAGTGCTGCGCATTGATCTCAACGATATGATTGGACCGTCCCACTATGACTATACCAACCACAGATAGCCCACATATCTACATCATTTTATAACGCATTACAAGGAAACCACAAAAATACTAAAATAACTTAATGTGAAACATGAAAGTGAATCATGTATCAATCTGACTGCATAGACATACATGGCGTAGTACCTTAGATGGGAAGGTGTCAACGCGCATGATACCAGCATGGTAAGACAAGTCACATCCTCTTCAGACTTGCAAACAGGACTTGTCTTCCCCTCGCTCCCTAGGTTCCAAACCACCTGAGATGAGATCTTCAATTCCACTGCGACTCTCCTATAAGCTTTGGCCTCAGTTCTTCGCAACACAATCCTGATTCTCCCAGCAGTCCTCCTATATCTATGGCCATGCCTGGCAGTGCATCTACCATATGGCATGATCTATATCATTTCCTTCTTCTGTACAAGTCGTAGGCAGCATTACATCAACCTCTGTGGTGGTGTCCAAACTCTGACCAGTGAAAGTATGAAGCTGTGCTGTGTGTGCCAAGCAGGGCTTCTCTTGCGACCATGCAGTACTGTAGAACAGAATTTTTATGCATGGAAAATATTTGCATTTTAGCACGTAGTAAAATATTTGTGATGTTACAATTTTTGCGTTTTTTGTTCAGCCTTAGTGATAATTATATATAATTACATCGAAAATAAATGCGCATTGACGATATTTGCGAACGGCTCAATCGCAAAAATTGTCAATTTGCAAAATAATTCTGTTCTACAGTAGGTAGAACTCCAGAATACTGAGGACACCATCATATTCTATCCATTGATAGAAGTCATCCATGATGACACAACTCCTCATAGCCATCCCACCTCCTGGTTCGTAGTAGACATGTCCCTTGTAAACATACTCATCGACCCACCCAGGCATCACACCTAGACCTACCTGTTCCAGGTTCACTCATGAGGTTGTAGACAAAAGTCCTTCACCTTATTGCCTACTCTTGCTTGATTGATTGAATTGGTGATATTTGATCTATGGGATTCAGTATATTTTAGCAGCATTTGTTAACCTGCCTCCACCTCTGAACGCATCTGCTACATCCTGAAGGTCACTTCTTTGTACGTCTGAGTGACTCCCTTGATTAGTTGATAAACGGTTGAGTGGAATAATTCTAAAATTTAGATGAAACCATTGCACCATTGGTCTAGACTGCGGATGGCCTATGATAGATCGACCATATTGCCACATTGCTCCACCCTACTGGATCTTGGTCACCCGTGATCCTGTGCGTTCGCCTTAGAAGTTATCGTATCCTGAACAAAAGTCTCATCTAAGTTGAGTGAATGTTGGTGATGTATCATGACAGTTGAATTTCCGTGAAATTGAAGCAGCTGCCTCTCATTCGCTACTGCTGGTCAAGTTGTCATGTACATTGATAGCATAGCGATCCAAATACAGCAACTGGATCGCCACGTAACCAAATGTTCAGTCAGAGAATTTCTGGTAAGAATGCGAAAAGAACAGATGCTTCAACACAGTATCTGGTCTAAAGAAATTATATAAATTGGTGGAAGAATATTTATGAGAGTCGACTGAAATATTATGTGACTCTACGTTGAAAGCAGACAAAGAAAGAGAAAGGTAGCATGTAACGTTTTAGAGATAAGTAAGCGCATGTTATTTGTCGAATTCCGCCATTCGTGACTGAGCCACCAGAGAGCGTCATAATGCCGCCCCTTAGCTGTAATAGCCTAAGTTCCTAACTATAAGCAACTTTTATTCGGGTCGCTAGCAATTATTAGCACGTGAGCTGAAGTACATAGGCGGGGTTAGTGTGTCACTAAGTGACCTTCAGCTGTAAACATTGCTAGCAACAACAACACACTTCGCTCAAAGACTACCGTACGCCTCAAGGCAAGGTAGTTTGCCAGCTCTGCTTCTTAACGGAGCAATGTGCAGTTTATGAGATAGCTGAAGGATTCTAAATTTGAGTCTGAACCGATGGAAAAGGATAAAGAAGGCAACCAAACCTAAGTGTATTTGACATATTATTTTCACAGGTAAGTACATGTACATTCTACAAGTATTTAATGTGTTGTTAGTGTTGCAGTGTGATTGGGATGACCTGTTATTGGTGTTATTGTGACTTGATGTACACAAAAAGTTGTGATATGTGGGCTAGACTTCTCAACTGGGCTAACCTAGGTGTTGCTGCCACTAGTGGTTACTCAGAGAGTGCTGGTACTAGTACTAGTAGCGTATGGTAGTGCTAGTGCCACTACAACTCATCATCATTCTGATAGTTATTTGCTACCTGAGTCTTGGCTGATGTGACACAGTGTTGATACAGCTGTGGTACACCAAGGTGCAGCATGCAATATCAGACGGAATCATAGAAATACCATCAGTCTCATACAAACGGATCTTGAACAAAAGTTTTGATACTGTTTATATGTTGAATGCAGTGAGCACTCATTTGGACTTGTGGCTCTCACATAGTTATACTGTTTTTTGTCATTCACTGTTTACGTAATAAGTGCTTAACTTGTGTGCTATTCACAATGTGTATTGAAACCAACTTAAAACAAGTCATTCTTCATAAAGCCGACCTCTTTCAGATAAGGAATTCTTGACCAGGTTTATCTTGGTTTTCAACATGGTCGATTGCACTCTGATTTGTGTTTGCCTGAATTGTCGGACATTGATATCAAGCTGCTGCACATTTCTTAAATCAGTTTCAAACGGCCTCAACTATAAAGGAAACAAAAACAATGTAGTTATATATCTGCAGACACAACACTATCAGATTGTCTGAAAGTGCCAAATTCGATGATCAGGCAGCTGAAATTCAGGCAAAGAGAGACCCGATTCCAATATCAAACGTCCTTTGATGCAAGGGTCAGTTGATGGAAGCGCAATATCGCCGCTCTGCAAATCTAGACATTTGAAACCCTCTTACTGCCTAATGGCACTTCGTTTTGCTTGGTGTTGCTATCTGCGCATACCCACATGTATTTGTGTTCGATATTTAACTATTTGACACACAAACACTGTACTGCAGCAATGATTCAATACCCCTTACACAGCAGCCAACCAAAGAAATGTAAAGTTTACATGACAAGTTCCATAGCCGGTCGTTCTGCGATTGTAGCCTGTAGTTCTGTGATTGTAGGATGGGTTTTGATGTTGAAAGGTTTGTGCAGCCCATCAATGAGGGCCTACTGTGCTGTATATGTCGCGATGTGTTGGAGGATCCTCTGCAGGCGCCATGTGAGCATGCCTTCTGCTCCAGTTGTATCAACGGCTGGTTAGTACATGAGAACTGCTGCCCCGAGGACAGACGACTCCTCTTCTCCTCACAACTCAAACCTCCGTTCAGGTATCTTACTGTCTGTGGAATATGCTGTGACTAAGCGAGTAGCAGTGAGACATCTGTAGCAGTACTCATTACCTGTGCAGGTACATGCGTAACGACCTGAATCGGCTCCCAATCCGGTGTAGGAACTCAGATGCAGGCTGTGACGTCGTCTGCAATCTTGAGTTTATTCTAAGTCATGAAGAAGAATGCGGGTAAGCTGTTTTGTCACAGCACCAACTCTGTTTTTACATACAGGCTGAATCGGAATTTTCAGAGATATTGGCTGCCTGAACTAAAATCTGGCAGCTTGATCACCTTGGAATAGTACCTTACACTTGACTTATTCATATGTGACTAGGATCGACTGTTAAAACTGATAGTTTGGAAGGACTAGTGGTTAATAGTTGTGAATCGCACTCAGCTTCTCGAGACAACTAAAGCAATACTATCCTACAGGTTTGTCAGCGTGCCGTGCCCAAGCCCTGGATGTACAAGCATGGTACCGAGGCGTCTGCTGGACGACCACCTGGCCAAGTGCGAGTACAGAGTGAAGGAATGTCCCAAGGGCTGCGGTGAGTCATTCAACTGTGCTCGTCAGTTTACTCCGATCGGCAAAAGGTCGTCAATAATTGATTAACTGGCTGAGCAGATCAAGCTGCCAGCTGCCAATTCATGAATGGAGCGGCAGCGCATTTCGTCATTGTACCGAATGCGTAAACACAATCTCCATTCGACTGTAACACTTAGAAGGCTATGGGTCATATCACAAGTACGAGACTCGAACTCAACATCAACATCTCCCACCGACCGTCAGCAGCCCTGCGGCTAATGCTTTCCTCTCATTAGTAAATGATGTGTCCTCGCAAGCATCAACTCTCTGATGTAAAAGAAAAACATGAAACAGTATCTGCGGCGTCATAACTTTAGTATAACTAGAATTCAGTGTGATGTGGCTGCGTATTTTTGATGGAGTTGTCTTATCTACATAGGCATGCCGATGCTGGATGACGAGGATCAGAGTCACAGCTGCATTGCTGAGCTGCGTACGTCTCTGGAGCTGCTGCGATCTGAAATGATATGCAAACTCGAGGACCAAAAGAACGAATACGAGCTGCGACTGGATGCTCAGCGGAGCCACATGGTCCATAGGGAGGGAGAGATGAAAACAGAAATAGAGAATCTTCACTCACAGGTAAATTGAAGTAGATGTGAGGTTGACAGTAGTAAATATGTGGGTGGAGGCGATCGACGGAGTTAAATTCTTTACCCGTGATAAGGCACGATGTGATTCATTTGTTTGCAGATCAATCGCCTCATATCAAATGCCAAGCTGCTGATGGAGACACTTAACGAGAGACAGAAAGATATTGACAGGCTGGAAGAAAATCGCACAGAGATGATGAGTCTCATTCAGAACCTGCAAGAGGAGAGCAGCAACACCCTGAAAGTCACCTGCATCAAATGTCACAAATCTGACAAGGTCACGGTGCTCTAAGTATGACACAATCTGACAATCACTTACGTACTTACGCACACTGTAAGTAATTACGAGATAACTTACTGCACACGTACACGCGTGTGCATGACTCCGTCTGCTGTACGGTCAGCAATGATAAAGAGTTTCATTTGTGCCTTTTTGGTGCTGTTATCATTTATATTAGCCAACATATCAGTGTTTGTTTCGTATCTGATCGTCTAGTTGGTAGTACGATGTCTATATTTTTACAAAGTTGTATTGTCTTTGCTCCATCAACCGTCCTTTTATTTTTCTATTGGCAAATTCCAGGGTTTGGTGTCTGTTTACTGCTATCTCTAGATTCCCATGCACTCCAACTAACAGTTCTGATTCATATACACAATAGCAAGAGCGGGTTTGGTGTCTGGCTTCACGTCACAGTGCCCCAGTCACATGACCTAGCTTTTGTTCTTTAATCGATGCCACACGATTTCACTAGATTACAGTCTGAGCCATGTTTGCACAAATTCACACCATCACAATCTTTCTATTGGCTGTTTACAACCATCCTACCTGGGAGACCCGCTCGGCAAAGGGTTATCAATAATTCGTCACAAAACCCCTGCAGTGCACAATATATTGTACTTAGCCCACGATCAATAGAAGAGACGTTAGATTATACGCCCCGCTCTTTTGGATACACACTGACTGTCAATCACAAGCTTTTTAGGAATGTTTTTGTCCTGTTGTTTGTGTAATGAACAACTTTTGCACTTGTCCTGGCTGCTGCTCACCGAGTTTTAGACAGTGAATGCTGTTTCCTTTCCTTAGGGTTCCTTCTATAAATAGCATACCGCTATTATACTCTTTGACAGTTTTTGTATAATAAACCTTTATGAATAAAAAAATTGAGAATGACACAATGACACTCTACCGGTACAAGTATTTTCCTCCGAGCACTCAGCTGACTGCACTAGAATATCTCACCTCAGTTTATTGGAAAACTTAGAGAATAAAAAACATCAGGGCTCAGGAAAAAACTTGATTGACAAAAAGACACGGTATTATGGGTAATAGAAGAAAATAGAGTGATCTTAGGCATAATAATCAATAATCAATAATCAATAATCAATAATCAATAATCAGCTACATTCAAATCATCTGGTTGCTACTGGGTATGATATGACCCTACCGTAATCCCACGCTAAAATACGCCGCCCCAAGTAGTCATAGGAGAGCATCCTGTTACTTTTGAATACATTTTTGAATGGTATGTCGACTGTCAACTCCTCGTTCTGGTATAGATTGTAAGCGTATGAGATGGATGTCTGTTCGTCCGTGCAGCTCTCTAGCAGGTAGAAGATACCCTGTGAAATGAAGCCGTTGCAGTAGTTTCTGCGCCCCACAGTAATATTCCACGTCTTCTCAAAGTCCAGTTGGTTGGGCTCAAGTTTGACGATGACCAGCATGTCTTCGATGGCTGGTTTGATGCTGGTCGGTTTGTAGGCATAGATCAGCCACAGGCCATTCTCGTCGACACTGAAGTCATAGTAGTTGTAGCTCGTGCTGTACAGGCTGGTGGGTCCACGGTACAATGACTCATCTATCAGGTAATTCATACTGCTCGACCTTGACTCAATGTCATAGCGCCCTATCATGTTGAGTCCAGCCCTGAAAGTTTGGAGTTGTCATCTCAATGCTCGAAGGACTGGCACAGAACCAATGGTCGAGATTTGAAGACATAGACAGTGAATTAAACCTTGGGAAAATAAATGGAGTAGATAAGGAGGTAGAAAGAGGCTAGAGCCCGTTGCACAAGAGGGGGAGGAGGAGGAGGAGAGATAGAGGCAGATGAGGGGAGAGAGGCAGATCAGAAGAGAGTGAAGAGGAGAGGGAGAGAGAGAGAAGGAGAGGGGGAGTGGCAGAGGAGAAGAGAAGAAGTAGAAGGAAGGAGAGAGAGGGGGTTGGAGAGAGAAAGTAGACTAGCCTGTGGTAGTAGAAGGCGCCTCTGTATACGACACCGCCGGTTCCATAGAAGAGATCCTTGATGTTATACTGGGCGGTGGCATTGTTGGCCAGAGCAGACTGAGGTGGAGTGTCCTCATATTCATACAAAACGCTGCCAGTGAAATGCTGCGTCATGAAATACTTTCCCTGCGATACAGAGTTTACATTGAGGCACATCAAGTAGTGTTTGAATGAGCCACTAGGGTTACTACGGTTACTACAGTTACTAGGGTTACTACAGTTACGAGGGTTACTAAAGTTACTAGGGTTACTACGGTTACTACGGTTACTAGGGCTACTACGGTTACTACAGTTACTAGGGCTACTACGGTTACTAGGGTTACTACGGTTACTAGAGTTACCTGAGTAGCGGGAGTCGGATCACTGTCAATCATCCATGATCCCCACTCACTGTTGCTGTGCCGACGCAGTAATGGAAGACCGACTCTTGTTATTGTCAAATCTATGGCAAGTTAAATCTCAATAAATAGACACACAACTCTTCTTCATGAGAGGACAACTCCTGTGGGTAGCATGATGCGGATTGGATGACACTTTCTGATAACGGTACACAACTTACTTGTCTTTCTTTCAGGTATCGATGCGTTCTTATACAACATATATAATGGTGTGACACCTGTGAGGACAACACATAGCAGAACAGATTAGGTCAAGAGAAAGGACAGACATTTCAAAGAAAGAGAAGAGAACTCCAATACTACTATACATTTGATCATGCAAAAATATTATATGAATGTCTAGGCGAAAAGACAAGATGAAATTTGGAAGTACACATGCGTAAGACGAAACAGATCTACCATCACAATACTGACATGTCACATATGCCTCCGTTTAATACAATACCTGGTTCTATTGGCAAAACGAGAATACAAAGGAGTTGATGAGGGTGACGCGGGACTCGTATTCACAAGCACATTTTGTAAAGACATAGCTGAAGCGTCTGCATAGGGAGGTAAGCAATAAATTAATTTGCCAGCAAATAAAACGCTTGTGGGTGTCACTATTCGCTGTTGGCTGTTACCTGGCTCATCGTTTGCTATCAACCGATTTTTACTTGGAGCTGTTTTGTCTTTAAACATGAATTCAAACAACTATTCAGTGGACCAGACAGTATGAGTAAGAACTATAATATCTAATGAACAACCAATCAGAATAAACAATCCTATTCGCTGCCTTACCTTGACATTCGCCTGGATCTCCTTTCTCTCCAGGTGGTCCAACTAAGCCTAAAATTGATAACGCAGCTATCACGATATCAATAATTTATTCAAGTATCAAATATGAAAACCGTCACACTGGTAATAGTCTATTTCCGCGCCCTGAAAGTTTTTGAAGAATTATTCGAGAATTCTTAAGAAGTTTTGAAGAATTCTTAAGAGTTCTTCAAGAATTCTTAAAACATCCTAAGACTTCTTATTCTGAGCTATTTTAGGGTGTGGAAATGGTATAATATCGAATATTTCATGAGGACATCCCTAGGGAGCATATTGGAAGAGCTAGATTTGGCTAAATCATTCATCAACGGAGTTTCTGCCAGCAGTCGGCCAACTGGTTGAAAATTTAAAAAAAACTAAAATTTCAATGTTGCAGACGGATGGAGAACAAAAACGGATTGGATTGCTGTTGGTGTGCACATTCGTAGAGACACCTTGACCCGCAGGTATGTCATCGACTAATAAGGGTGAGATTCTCTATTGTCTTGGCGGTATAGGGCACTAATACGTTCTAAATATAATTCTGTCACGTCACAGCATGAGTTTTTAGTTACATCTACTTGTAATCTAGTACTGAGACAAACATTGTCGGCTGATGAGGATACTAGTACTCACAGTCACACTGTACGACATCCCCCGTCTCGCCTTTCTGACCTTCAAATGAAATGCAAGAATTTATGGTGATATGAGATAACAACTACAGAGACGCAATGTAAACAGCAGTGGGAAGTAAACACCATGAATCGCTGTCCCAATCGACAGCGGATAGCCTTGATGTTAGGCAGCGTTACACAGCGGCTAATGAAGCGACGTCACCGTCAAATGTCATATCCCTGATTCAATCTGACAGAAATTCGTGACAGACAGACAAACATTGCATAGAAATCATGGACAGGAGAATGCATGCATGCATGGGCAGGTGCTGTGATATATAGATGCCTAGATGCCTTTTGAAAGACTATTATAGAGAGGCTGAGATTTGTAAGCAGTCTGTCTGAGATTTTGGCTCTACCTGTTAAAAATCTATCAAAAGCGCCACACTAATTTAACGTCACATGCTCACGTGACGGAGAAATCTAAACCTCTCTTAATAGAACGTAGCGTGCTTGTGAGAACCATGTGAGAGAAGGAGCTAAGTTTCCACCACACCTCACACAGACGTAGCGCAACATTCGTTTTAGATACAGCATTAGCCCACGTAGTACAGGGATCCATTCCATGGTGGCTTGGCACAACCCTAAACAAACCTTTTTTACCTCTTCTTCCACGAGAGCCTCGCATTCCCGGCTCACCTGGCTCACCTGCATCACCTGGCTCGCCTGTAATTATGACAACTAAGAGCTGTGCAGGAAATCTACGCGAGAGCCATGCTGTGGGATACCATAAAATAAATTGATAAAAAATAACATAAAATACCAATAAGACTGATAACCAACAATATCCCAGAAATAAATGAAATGATAACAATCAATGACAGACAACCCTGTGTAAAAATAATAAAGAGCAATAAGTGATAAAGAAAGTCAAATTAATGCAGAGATTATGGTGTGTTCATGCGATAAGAAAGTAGTCAGCGCACGCAGGAGATGGTTAGTAAATGGGAAGAGGGTTGGGTACCTTTAAGCATGTGGGTAAAATTAAGCTTCACCAGATGATCAAGAGTGAGAGCATCCAAATCGGCGGCTTGGCCGGCCGGACCTGTGGGTCCCAGCGGTCCCAGGTCACCCTGATCACCCTTCAGTCCTTTCAAACCTGAACACCAGCAGCACATGATAGAATAAACAGTGAGAGAATAACTACCAAACAAGCAAGCTGTACAGTCTAGTAAGACAACAGTGCATCGCACCCGCACCCCAACCAGCAGTGGAATGGGGAGAGTATCCAATGTCACGAACTAGAAATAATATAGATGATACAAATATAGAACTAATACAGAAACCTTAAACAGAAAGGGAAAGGTGAGATGTGCAGTCTAACGGTGAAGAAATCACAACCACCGAATGAAAACGCAAGAGACTGAAAACGTGAGAATATCTATTAGTGTGCTTCTCCACCTACAGAAAATGTGCCAACCAATAAACTGATAGAGTGCAGAACTGATCTATCTAATAAAGAGAACATAAAACAAGAACCTGAAGCACCAGGTTTGCCTGGTAAACCCGGAGGCCCCACAGGGCCAGTAAACCCAACGACACCGGGTTTTCCAGGGATTCCAGCATTGCCAGAGCGGCCCTTATCTCCTAAAAGCACAGCGGGTGATACATGTTCTTTCAGTAGCCATCTACAGGTAATCTCCAACCGGAAATACGACAGACCTTTCGTTCCGATTGGACCGATAGGACCAATGGGACCAATGAGACCAGGTTCACCTGGCTGCCCAGCCAAACCAGGCTCTCCCTTAGACCCAGGCTTTCCTATAAATATTATTTTCGACAATGGCTCACTTGCAGAGATAACTGCACCACTCTGAATGGTAACATATCTACAGTGCAAATTTCACAAACATCCAACTGTGGTCATACAACAGCAATATCATCATTGCGGACGCATTGAAAGTACAGATGTCTTTCAACTTCAACAAAATATTTACAGCTATAGTCAAACATGATGTCACTATTACCAAGTGCTACAAGTTAAACAGTGTTTGCATATCACTAGGCTATACAACCACTGTGAGCCACCTGCACACCAGTGTCAACCAACAGCGACTGCATGCAGACAACCAACCTCTCAGGCCGTCACGACCAGACAAACCGGGCTCGCCAGGCTGTCCAATTAAACCAGGCTCTCCTTTAGAGCCTGGTAGCCCTGCAATGCACGCATTCACATTCAGGTAAATCTCATGTCATAGGCCGCATTTATAGCGGCAAATTAACTGTCCTTAGCATAAAAATATGTATTTACAGTACCGTAGTATCAAGCATAAAAATGTGCACTTACAGTATCGCTGAGCAAAACAAACAAGAACAGGTGCTTATTAATCTGTTTAGACTAGAATGATGACACCAATGGACCGAGAAACACTTGCCCAAACATGCTTGGACTGGTGTGTAGTTACTCACTACACCATGTCGTTACAGTGATCATAATCTGAATATGAATTACTGGTCTGATATTCACAGGATAGCGACAGACCTCTCATTCCTACTGGTCCGGGAAGGCCGGGTTTACCTGGCCGTCCAATTGAGCCAGGATCTCCCCTGGGGCCAGGCCTTCCTGAAACATCACAGGCACTGAATTCATCATAAGAAGAGTAACCCAACCGTGCAGCAAACAACCAACACATCTACTATCTAATGACTTCCGGCTACAGTAGGACGAAGTACTAAATAGGACACCATGTACCATTCATACAAACATCTCCGCCACAGCGTCACTCACTAACTGGTCACATGACAGCTGTCTCCATCCTGCGCCACACCTTTCTCTCTACTTTCCAATGTCCAAGTCTAGCAATGATGCCATCTAACGAGTCATGCCTACAAGCACTCGTCTCCATGGTAACCGAAATCAACCTATTAGACGCTGACACATGTTAAAATCCACGATATATGAAATGCATCTCTACCAATCGAGTACACTTTTAGACTTTTCAAGTCAACACACTGAAACCGATAACTTCTGCCTGCTTCTCCTTTCTGGCCCTTACAGCCAGGGCGGCCGGGCAGGCCCGAGAAACCTCGAACTCCTGGTAAACAGTAGCAGTGGGCTCAGGCGCAGCAGACGACAGCTGATCGGTGGCAGATGAATCAAATGTCGGCAAACGACCAGGACGGAGAGAAGACGCGATGATATACCTGGCAGACCAACTGGACCTGGAAACCCGACGCTGCCTTTCGGTCCAACCTCGCCTTTATCGCCCTGTACACCGGGCCGACCAATAAACCCCATTTGGCCCTGCTCTCCCTTGTCACCTGGAACAGTTGAGTCCATGCAAAGCAAGAGAGTAAATCAATTGACATGCAGGAGGCAGGCGGAATGAAGCCGTGAGAGCAGTAGATGGATGCAATGCCCTAATTAGGGATTGAGATATTATCAGAGATCCTGGACAAGATCTCTCATATCATCGGATGCTGCTGAAGCATAGGTTAGGACGTGACAGCTGAGGGTGTGACAGCTGAGGGCGTGACAGCGGTGGTTTTCTTGGCTTACCGGCAGCACCCTTATCGCCAGGTTCGCCTTTCGGGCCAGTCAAACCGTTGGTACCATCGACACCGGGAAGGCCGGCGGTGCCCTTGGGACCGGGATTGCCCCTGATAGCAGCTCCCCGCGGTCCAGACTGTCCGGGCTCGCCCTTCGTACCGGGACGCCCAGCTTCTCCTCGCTCACCGAGGTCACCTGATATCCATGCAACATAGATATTCTACACACTAGATTAGTAACGGTTGTCAAACAAGGAGAGAGAGAGAAGGTCATATCACTGCTTTACTTTAACACCCGACACCCAAATGCTCGATCAAAGGAGAAAGTGATTAATTGGGTTCACTCTCTCACTCGCCCACGTTCATTGCTCATATCACTACATCTCCAATAGAATGTATACAGTATCAGTATCATGGGTGATGATATTTCAAACACTAAATTCCATTGGAAGTTAGGCAGGAAGTGTATATCATTAATCTATAGTACGGAGGTGTGATACAGTCACGGAGGTGTGATACAGTCACGGAGGTGTGATACAGTCACGGAGGTGTGATACAG
>ERZ1740065.1208-NODE-1208-length-15264-cov-11.971399_pt1 | contig 15264 bp, 14 predicted proteins | sample MGYA00581738_ERZ1740065 | MGnify/ENA primary metagenome ERZ1740065 (study PRJEB43018, sample SAMN04849749) | marine metagenome | isolation source: floating plastic debris | place: Pacific Ocean | collected 2008-09-01 | study: EMG produced TPA metagenomics...
ACCGTCGAAATCTACCGTCGAAATCTACCGTCGAAATCTACCGTCCCCACCGCAGCGATATTTCTGTGAGTCAGCAAAGACACATTAGTACAGGGACTGGTTCGTTTGGCTGTCTCTCGGGTCCAAGGAACAAACAGCAGACGGTAGGTTACGAGCAAAAGGACGCCTGCGTAGCGACTCACTTGGGATGTTGTCGAGCATCTGTGTACATTCACGCAGCAGACGGTCAGCGCTGGTCGTGTCCATCTTATTGATCAGAAGTACCTGCGGCTTGTCCAACAGGGCCGGCTTGTACATCTCTAATTCCTTCAAACAAACAAATTGGATATACCAGTGACTTCTTCATACTGCTACCATCCTTCCTCATCAATAGACCACGCAGGTCGGGTCTAACTCCCCCCTCCCCTTGTACTAGCCTCGCTCTCAGTCTACATGCTATAACTAGACACCATCTCTCTACTCTGTAGCCATGTGGTTTATCGGTTAGCGAAGACAGAGGTCAGTAACTACTGGCTCCTAAACGTGTGGAGAAATCATTGATGATATATTCTCATACAATAGATGCTGCAATGAGATGTCAAGAATTTAAAGTTCAGCAAAGATTGTAAGGAACAGACGACACTGATCCTAGCAAGTAATGCAATGTCAAACCGAGTGACAACATTGAGTTAACAACTTTCCTTCCTCATACGACAAGAGAGCCGACGATACCCACCTTGTTTAGCAGTATGACAGTCTCAAACGCATTTCTGAAGGCGCTATGATCGTTGAGTACGAAGCCTTGAACGTCGACGATTACGAGTAGGAGCTTGGTCCTCTCCACATGTTTCAGGAAGTAGTGGCCCATGCCGACGTTGAGATGAGCGCCCTCTATCAATCCGGGGAGATCGGCTACAGTCAGACGCCGCCCATCTTCATAGCACACAGCTCCCAGCTGTGGCCTTATGGTCGTAACTATGGTAACAAGGAATGGTAGTTGCAGCAGGTACACTAGTAGCGGGCACAGACTACTACTACTCACATGGGTAGTCTGCAATCTTGGGCTTGGCTCGCGACAGGGCTTTGAGCAACGTCGACTTTCCAGCATTGGGAAACCTACAGATATTTCATAAATCCATTACAGCGCAGCACAATTCCAATACATAGCTAATACAATACAAATTCGTTATGAAATGGATCCACTACATACCTACTGCAAGACAAACACAATATGAATTTGACACAAATGTAACACAGAATACATCTAATACAGTAAAACCAGATTTGATAGCAACGGAAATGTTAGCATTTCCTTCAAATTCATCAAGAAATAAAAATGATAGCGATCTAACTATAGCGATCCCATAAATGGGAAGACAACTCCTATGTAAGGTATAATGGTATTCCAATGATAGCAATCATTTTTTGGCACCATTTTCGCGGCCATTAGAGGGTTGCTATCAAATCCGGTTTTACTGTTAAATGCCATTTCAATTTGATGTAACATAATTATCATACGACACAGATGACATTAATACATGACAAGCACACCACAAATGTTACGTTCTAGAGGTGTATTACAAAATAAATCTAACGCGATATATATTTAATACAATGAAAAGCTAACACAAATCTAGTACAATACGCAAATCTAGTGCAACAGACAAATCTAGTACAATACACAAATCTAGTGCAATACACAAATCTAGTACAATACACAAATCTAGTACAATACACAAATCTAGTATGATACACATCTAACAGGCCAAATCGACTGCAGATCGACTTACAACTAATCTACTAACCCCACAAATCCGACGTCTGCTAACAGTTTGAGATCCAACGTTACGCTCCTCGCCTCGCCTGCAGACGCTCTAAAGCTGTTGTTAGGACCTCCGCCATCGCCACCCTTGGCTACGGTAATTCTCTCTCCGGGCTTATTGAGTTCACCTGTCATAAAAACGACTGTGAGAACTGACGTCTGTAACTAAAAAAACTATCGTAACAGAGATAGTGCTGCTAGCAGATGATTGAATTAAGGCATTCCATAGATTACAGGCCTGTACTAAGTATCGTATCATCAATTCCTAGACAAATAAAGAACAGGTATTGTTACCATCAAACATAAAACTTTTACCTATCGCGGCGCCATTATCGAGAGAGAGGACAACTCCGTGAGGAACTACAATCTCCAGATTTTCACCATTGGTACCGAGTAACATCAGGCGCCTGAAATAGAAGGGCTGATTGCATATCCATATCTGGCATGTAGGTCATGAACATGTATGTGTAGACATGATATATATATAATATATATCATATACATGAGCGTTCATACAAAATAATACTGTAGGCTGGAATTTTTTTGCTAATATTTGAAATCGCAAAGAATATGATTGCAAAAAGTTTCAATGGTTATATATTGATTATCGTCCTGATGAATTTTCGCAAACATTTTTCTATCACAAAAAATTTTCTGTTGAGGTTTCCTGGCATTTTCGCAAATATTTTGCAGCACAAAATAATTCCAGTCTACAGTATTACATTATTCTTACACAATTTACTATTATAGTATTATTATTGTAATACTGTCAACATGTTGCAGTCATCATCCATCATGCCCTCTATCCCGTGATGCTGTTTTTACGCGTTCTGTGCCTGGTTGTTCGTTCTACTACCCAACCAATCACATTCACAGAGAGGAGGCTAGCCACTGAAGAGAGGGAGACATGTGTCTCTCTCTCTCTCTCTCTCTCTCTCTTTCCCCCTCTCTCTTACACCATAAATACAGCTCATGTCAGGTAGATACAACCAGTAGTCCAGTATGCTGAGTGGCCAGTTGAATTACAGCAGCAGTAAGAGCGGTCATCAACCCTCGCTCTCAACATTGACATAAGTGGCATTTGTAATGGGTGTTATTTTCGGAGTCATGTGTAGTATTGTGTGATATTAGGAGGAATGAATATCGGCCAGTAACCTAGCAACAAGAAGTTAAACGCTTCACTTACTTGCTGTCACTGCCTTTACCGGCTAGGAATCTCTTCTTAGGATACTCATTAGCAAATTCATAAAGGTTTTCGGATTCACCAGCCACGAAGTATACATTTCCTCCATCACCGCCAAGGCCACCATATTTCGGATATCCCTGACCGCCAGTTCCACCCTTTACGTAGACTCTTATTCGATCAAGGAACTTAGTTTTGTGACTAACTTGTAACTGAAAAATGAGAATGTTGGTATTATGTACAACATGGATGAAACAAGTTATTGATATGACAATAATGGTTGATAGCGATCTCAACACTAAAGAATGTTGTACCTACTCCGCGGGGAGCAACAAGCAACAATCTGCTGAGGAAAACCATCTGTGTATAAGTTTGTATAAGTCATTTGTCTCTCTCTTGGTCTTCTCCAACGATGCTCATGCCCACACTGTGTTGTAAAGTTGTGTCAAGGTCGATAATTTAGCGAGGTAACCCATAGATGTACGAAGTTTTCGGTTACCAGTACCTAGAAGAGTATTGCATCTCGAGCGCAGTGAATACTAAAGTTCAAGAGTAGACAACTCTGAACAGTTCGAGCTGTAGCGTTAATTCTCACTGATACGGTGGTAGAGTATTTCCATGGTTTACGGTCCTCCATCCCTGTGGATGCAGGTGTAGACCGATACGGTAAATAGATAGCAAGCAATACATACGAATGTAGATCTAGCGACATCTACTTCACACCATGGATGAAAATTATCAGGTTACAGGAAAGTAAGTAACAGCACATCAGTGATATTACCTCTGCTCTTGGTATTGGCAACATCATAGCATAGATCAGACCACTGTGAGTATGGTATTATAGTGTATTCTGTGCCCATAAATGTGACCAAATGCATAAATTTGTTGCATGTGTGATGGATGGTGTGAGAAAGATAGTAATAACTAACAGTAGGATGATATACATGTACATGTATATATGTTATGACTTGTGATTGGCTGAAAATCGTTTACAGGTCACTGCCATATTATACATTTACATGTGCACTTCATTGACATTGGGAGAGACAAGAGTGGCAATGAATTAGTTATGAAAGTATAGTGCGACAGGCTGATATGAAAGATCTCTCCTTCCATGAAATCAATCAGGTAAGTGGGAATGGGAACTCCCACAAGAAAAGATTGGAAGCACCATCAATGAGTGCAGTTTTTTTCATTGAAATACTTTCAAATATGATTTACTCAATAGGTGCTGTAAAGGCCCCAGTAGAAGCCCTGGGTTTGTTCAAGCTTATTCAAATACTGAAGAAGCCTATGGTTGGTTGATATCCAGGTAATGTTGTACTTCTCGCTCTCTCACTCTCACACTGGAAATCTAGCCATCATTGAAATCTTTACTTTTCAATAAATATTTCATAACTTTGACCTTTTCTAGGAGAAACAATTAGCATAAAATGCATAAATGAAATATGAACTTAGAGACGGTCTGACCGCTAGTTGCCCGACTCTGTATATTGGATAACCCACAGCTGTTTGAATGTCACACGTTAGTTATGTGTTTACGATCTGTCCATCGGTTAATGTCATTGATAGCTCTGTACCCCTCCATTTCGCGTGATGCCGCCACGATGACATAAGCGATTATATCACCTCTGAGTTGCTTTGATACGCAGGAGGGACTTTTGACTCCTCATTTCACCCTATCAAATGTGTGCCAACATTTGCCTTGCCTGTGTCGCATTGTACGAAACTGTTAGCACCTTTTTCACTATATTACTCGAAATTTTTATAGGAGATAAGGCAGGCTTCTCCTGATCATGAGGATGAGGTGTGCCGCAGCCGTTCTGTACCATAGAGCTGATTGGTCGATATGCATCACACTCCATGGGGCACATAGATTGCTGCGAGATCAGGTGGATATAATTTTACTACAGAGTATCAAACGATTCCAACTTGGGCTGATGGCAGTAGGCAGGATCAACATAGGCTCATAGATAATCAGCTCTTAGAGCCATAGACATATCAGCTCTTAGAGCCATAGACATATCAACTCTTAGAGCCATAGATATACCAGCTCTGAGAGCCATAGATATATCAGCTCTGAGAGCCATAGACATATCAGCTCTGGGCGCTTTCGGATACTGGGCACGACTGCGTTGAGTAAATGATCATATACCAGCGCATAGATAAAGGTGCCCAGTGCATCTATATGAGGAAATTTTCATCACGTACCATCATATAATTATCTCACATCATGGATCGTTGCGGAGGACAACGTCTGATCTGTTGCTGTTTTTATCAGTGTCAAGGTCAGGCCTGTTGAAAGTAATTGCAAGTGGGGGAATAACGCTGAATTTTACACGAGGTCTGAAGGCTAAATCATCAACAACTTGTCATGTCCAGAAAAAAATGCATTGTGGGATTTATTTCAGCCGAGAAAATGCATTATGGGATAGATGAGGTTTTTCTCACACGCGATCCGTTCAGAAACTCTCGCATTATTATCCAAAGCTGGATGCCGGACTCGCATCCAGAATCTGAAAGCAGCATCTGAGAGCCTTATATGATAGTTATATCGGCAGCATAGACAGCTGTTTGGTGGGGAGGGGGAGGGGGCGCATAGGTTAAAGGTCAACACACAGCCAGCCACAACATGTGAATCATGATCCTTTTACTCACATCAGAAAACATCGGACATTTTTCAGTAGGAGGTAATCATGGAGCTTTCAGATGATTCAACTTTGGGAGGCCGAACCTCCACGAATAAACGGAGAATATGAAAGCATAAAACTCACTGCTGAAACATTGAATAACTATATTAGGGAATCTTCTGAGGCAAGTCTGCAGAGTATTTGTCAAACCCAAACAGAAAATGGGCTCCAGTCCAAGACAAAGTTCAGAGTTCAGCTGCCGCAGTGTCACGAGACGCCAGCTGAGACAAGGTTATTGTTTCATATGTTGTCCATCACTATTGGTGCCAGAGTACGACCGCCTCGGCTAACTATAGCCTCAATGACCATAAAAAACTTGATGTGACATTGTTAGTACACGAGACTTTCTAGTTGCTATGATCTCTTAGCCGCTCCAGACTGCGGAGAACGAATTTTGATGGTGACGCTGATTTGGTGCGTCTGCTTTGATATTCGCTGCCCTGCCGGCGACCAGTTATGTTTTCAGTTAGGATGAATGTCATTCCTGCAGATGGTATAAATAGATGGATGAAACATAGCGTCACTTGATTAGGCCAAACACAGGTCAGGTGCCTGTGACGGTGTGACGGCGTGACGGCTGACACAGCACTAATTGACTCTCTTTTCTCAACAGTCGGTAGTCAATCTGTCTACAACACAACATGAAAAATGCGTTCGCAAATTTGATTATGTCGCGGCCCGTCGGTCTGCTGATATCAATTTACCGCCACCACACCTACTGACGATACTAGCGCGCTTTGGCGCGTAATTAAGTGTACGTCGTCAGTCACAGCGCCACATCAGATGACAGCGCGGATAACTGAATTTGTGAAAGTCGATCCGCCATCAACAGCATCTTTCCACATCCTGATGTTTTCTCTGTAACCTAATCGGCGCTAAATTATTCATAGCCTCAAACACACGCCGCTGTACGAAAGTTGAAAACATTGCATTCTAGGAATCTAAGCTAAGAAATCACTGCTAAGCTGCTAGAACTGCCATTACGAGCAGTGATGGGACTACCAGCTCTCTGTTGGCCCAAATGGTATGAATTATTTATCTCAACGTTCATCGAAATACAATAATCATCATCGCGGATGCGAGAGACAGCGCAGTATGGCAGTTATTTTTATGATGATAGACCGTAATGCCTATCTAAGCGCACCTGGCTCCCTTGTGTTTTACGCACGCAGCCGCACTCTCTCCTCTCGTGGTTATGGGTGGCCGCCTGCCTTCACACACTGCCAACAGATAGATATTCTGGGCTGCAAAACCCATAAAGCTGCTTGCATCATAGATCCATTATACTCATCTGTCTAAATACCATCAGCAAAACAATAACATTATCAAGTTGTTTTATGTGTTTTGTCGAGGTGCTTATTGATAGCGTAATGGATTCTTACGCATAATTATTCTACCATGTCTTCTAATTAGGAAACGTTGAGGTTGTAGAGGAATTTTTATGCTGATGAGTATGGGGAGCACTCTTCTCTTCTCCTCTCAGCGCAGAGCCTAGCCGCGTCTGATTGGTCAGATTTGTTACTGTGGTCTGATTGGCGAATTACTTCCTTATGTCATTGAGCTGCCTGCTGACAGCTCTCGTGGCTCAGTACTGGCAAGTGATTGCGAGTGGTTGGCCGTGTTCTCTGACTCCGTAGGTGGCAACCACATTCGACCACAAACGCTATCTAGACTGTTACGTAACGCTGTCGCTAGCCTGCAACCACAAGAATGGAAGCTGACAGTTGCCACGACAACCCGAGACAAGAGTGCCTCAGCTTCCTGGATCAGCACACAGTTGACGATATATTTCACACAAACACAAGCGATGACAAATTCTTCTGCCTGTATGACAGCTGGCGGGGAGTGCACAGCGACTACAACGGTGACATTGGTGAGTAACGAAAACCCATCTTTGCGACTCCATGCAACATTTCTATCAGATTTGATCATTTGTAGATCGTTTTAAATCGGAGAACTGCCCGCCGTTGTGGGACAATCTCACGTGTTGGCCTTACACTGCACACAACAGCCGAGTATATCAGGACTGCCCCTCCATGGGCAAATCTCTCTTTCTTCAAGGTAGTCGTGCAGACGGTTCGCCTCTCAGGCTTGCGCACCTGAAGTTCCTGTCTCTCGGTCTAGATCCCAACGTACGAAGTTATGGAAGCTGTGAATTGATATGAAGAGAACTAATCCCATTAGCTACTATTACAAGCAGAAGTTAATTCAGATAAACATATTCGTACTGACATAGCCATCAACCTCTACAGTCCATTTGCCTGTAGTTGTAACAGCATTCTTGCCATTTCTGATCAGAGGTCAAAGGGGGCTGATGCTTTTTTAGGAGAGAAAGCGAGTAAATACTGTGACACCGCCAGCTGGGGGAAGTCAGACTATCATCCGTGCCTCTCCGAGGAAATGCAGTATGCAGTACAGGTAGCTGTCCCTAACCTACACTCTACTATGACAGAACTTACCCTCATTTCCCCAACTTATGAAATGATAGACCGAAAAATAATCGCGATTGTCGTTCTTTCCCTGACGGTGTGTGTATATTTCTCATTCCAGTGTCAGGAAGCCAACCACATGGTTTCCGGTAAGTATCCCGCTGTGATTACACGATTCTATATACTGCGGCGAGATCTCACTCTACGTTGATTTTGCAGACGTGGTCAAGGCTACGCATTGCTTGCCGAGTTATCTCGACGACGTCTGCTGGGCGCTTACTCCTGTTGGTGAAACGGCCACCAGCTCCTGCCCTCCAGACCTGGCTCAGTATATCTCAGGTAGGAACGGCTCTCTCTCCTCTCTCCTCTCTCCCCCTCTCTCACTTGCTCTCGAATCAACAGCACTATTGGTGATTTCTGACCGAGCCTGCAATCATTTCTTGTTTCCCCAGAACACATGGCTGCCCGTTATTTACTGTGTTTTTGTCGCTTTGGTTGTTATTGTTGCTCTCGCCTGTAGGAGGAGCAGCGGTGACGAGACACTGTACCGCTGACGGCTGGAACTCTACTACAGACCTCTCGGCCTGCTTACCAAAGGTATGTCCGGACACGGCCACCGGTGCACCATCTGTCTTCCATCCCGTCACCACGTCTGATATCCAAACCAGGGCTCTGCACTCATACGCGGTACTTAGTGGTCACCGCAGATGGTAAATTGAATCAGGACCATCCACGTTTCAGTGCGCCCAAACGCTGTCTAATGGATCCTATGACCTGTCACACTGCTCTCTCGAGGACCAGCTGGCCCTCATCCTCAGGGACATCTACTTCTTTGGTAGCATTGCCTCCCTCATGCTGCTGACCATCGCGCTACTGATCTTCTGCCTCTTCAAGTAAGTGCCGTCATATGAGGACACAGTCAGCCTCACGCTGACTCAATACTAGGAAATCTGCAACATATGCGCTCTACCTGCTGCCGCGTGTCGTGTACTACCGGTGACGAGTTCACTGTCAGCAGCGGAAGGCGCTGATTCAGAGATCTCAACTCCTGTTTGAAATTTATGAATACAAATCCCCTCTTTGATAGTGAGTACGCCTTCGTCATGTCCATGATTGATGCGTATGTTTTAGGAGTTTGCAATGCCCGCGAGTACACATCCACAAAAACCTGCTGGTATCACTCATGCTCCAGTGTATCATCCATATCGTTATATTCGAGCCGTATGTCATGTTCTCGACGTACTCGGGAAGCCAGCCGAAAACTTACAACGAAATCGTAAGTACAAGAACTGTAAGAATGTAGGATCAAGGTTATATTACTGTCAGTAGTTGCCGTGAGAGTGAGTATCAGTTTCGACACGGTGCGCACTGTTTACTGCCATTTGACACTTTATCTGTCCGTATCAAAATACATCGATGGGTGCGAGTAGACACATTTAGCCTCTGTACTCATAGGTCACCACCAATGCCAAATCCTGAATTGTAAAGTCATAGCTTGCTGCTAGTTTTTTTGCCCTGTGCCGAAATGCCCTGCTGCTGTACTGTATTTTCAATACAAGCCTCCAGCTTCCTTTCTACTGTTGTGGTTCGATGAGTTAATTTGGATTTTCTAGTCTTGGTTGTGCAAAGCGCTGTTCACGCTGAGCAACTTTACATACTTGACGAACATATGCTGGGCATTCATCGAGGGACTCTACCTCTTCAGCCGGATCTCCATCGCAGTCTTCAGCACAGACACTCCTTATTGGCTGTTCTACTGCATCGGCTGGGGTACAGTAACATTCCTCTGCCACGCTGCCCGTTTGTGTGTCATAAAAGGATGAAGACATGTTTATGCCTGTGTTACAGGCATTCCTACCCTGAGCACCGTGACGTGGGCCATCTGCATGAACTTTTTCCACGCGGAGCAGGACTGCTGGAGAAAGTTTGGCAGCGAATATTACTTCTGGATTATAACGGCTCCCATTATACTGGCCTCATTTGTAAGTGTAGTCCTAGTAACGTACCGTAGCGATATACTTACGTCTAACTTACTTACAAACTGGCCATGTGAATACATTTAGCTTAGTGAGTTGTTACTTACGCCTTGGCAAAATGCTTTCTTTGGCCATAGAACAATGGACCATCTAGACCCTACGTACAACTATCAGTCTTGGAGTGGGCTATATCAGGTCAAACCTTACATTGCGCAATTTCCCTGATCATTCTGCGGCACATGTGAGGATGGCTGAGGCAGAGTATCCACCCATATCAATTGCTACTGCGCAACAATTACCTCAAATGTCAAAAACCTACTCATAAATCCAGGCCCAAGTGGCAACTCTATTTTTATTTACATGTAGATTGACCACCACACATTCAATAGTCGGCCATATCAAGATAGAGCTGTTCGTTATGCAAATCTAGCCGCTTATTTTCCATTTCAGGCTAACGTCATTTTCCTCATATGCATCATCAAGATACTGGTAACGAAATTACATGCTGTCCACTCGGCCGAACACGTGCAGATCAGGTACGTCTGCTAATATATACTCGTCTATCCATGCAGAAAATGAGGCTGTGCATTCTCCATTCCCGAAAGATGTGAATGTTAACATTCTCCAATGTCGCGCCGCCCGCCCACATGTCCTGCACTCGCTGACTTTAGAACAGACCGTTTAGTCAATGAACTGTCATACATAGGGCACCAGTTATATTGTCACGACGTCTGCCAGCCGTCTGGATTGATAGTATTTATGTACGTTTGTATCAGGGGCCGGTCTTTGCCTATGCCAAACATGTCTGCTATCGGGTAATGTATTCTATCGCTCAGTTTGGTACTGATAATCCGTGTGATACTAGTTTCCGCTCTCTACACCATCGCTCTCAGCTCTCCCTATTCCCGACATTGACTTCTTAGAGCGCTGACAGCAACATATACTGTAGACATCATTGCTGTAGTATCTGAATTCTAACAACAGTGATTGCCGGTTTCAGGAAAGCGATGAAAGCTACTGTAGTGCTGCTGCCACTCCTGAGTATCACGAGTCTCCTGTTCTTCGTGGCTCCAGACACACAGCGCTCGCAGCTCGCCTATGCCTATAGGATCACTAATGCCTGTCTCCAGGTGTCTCAGGTACGTCCGTCTCTCCACCTGTCTCCCTTATTGTCGCACTTACTCTTCACATACTCCTCGTCTTCCACACACACACGTACCTCCATCTCGCTGGAGTTGTTTGTCACGTACGAGTACGTACGCACTCACGAGCGATAGGGCTAATGAATCTCATTAACGCTGCGGTAATTTGATTTCGCTTCCTGCGCGTTTTTTCTCAAGAAAAAACGGCTTATTTGCTGTTTAATCGACTCGAAAGTGTTGTGACGATCTTCAAGGTAAAGAAATGCGAGTGTTGATGCTGCCGCTGCCTCCAGCCGATTACTGAGCTGTGTTAACTGCAGGCAATCTCACCCTCCCACACGGTCATAAATTAGTTTGAAATGTCACCCACACTCAATGAACTCCGAGTCGGCAGCTTCATCGGCAGCAGCCTCATCAGCGGCAGCATCGACAGTAGTGGCATTTGATTCGCACCGCTAACATTCTGCTGACTTTTACTTTTACAGGGTATATTTGTATCAGTGCTCTTCTGTTACTTCAACGGTGAGGTCAGATCTGCACTGATGAAGTACTGGAACAAGTGGCGGACAGGTGCCTTCAAGTACAGAACATCACGCGCCTCGTCTGTCTGCGTGACTCAATCCGAGGTAATTGGGAGAGGCACAAATACTAGCTGATCTGGCGATAACAGAAGCAGCACTGTGTTTACATTGGCTACACAATTATCAGCATTTAGAGTCGTGCTCTCTCCTTTTTGGCAGTCAGCTACAAGGTGAACACTACAATGATTATAGGCCACTTTCTGTTGCTAGATGAGAGAAGAGCAGTTAAGAAATAATTTTACCACTAGAATTTGTAGCCTTACTTCTAGCCATCTAGGTAGTAGACCCCCTTACCAAATTTGAACATCGGATGAGCTCAGTCTTGTTGTCTACCGATAGCTGAATGCTGCGAATGCATGCTAACTATATACGGAGTGCTATATGTTCAGCTACATTACAAACATTGGATGCCATTTTGGTTATGTAGACCGTGTTCTCAAAAGGCTCACCTCTGGCTATGAAGAGGCTCGACTCCCACCCGATAAGGGTGAAATCACATGTAAGGATCTGTGTGTTTAGTAATGCTGTGCCGTGTTTAGAACCTTACAGATCACCACCCCAACCAAGTCACCCTAAAAAAACATTCTATGTAATCCTTTCTGTCGCTAAAAACCTGTTCTGTTGTTTCAGCATTTGGTCGCGCTTGGCAACAACAACAACAACTCCACTACCACCACCACCAACAATAGCAGCAGCAATGGACGGCCATCGTACGTATCCCACCCTAGCACTGACTGCTCTGGCCCCGCAGCCGTCTGACCAGAGGAAACCTCACTCTCTCCACCGGCTACTAGCCAGCTGATGCTGACCTGCTGATTCGTGTTCTACATATTCACCTCTTACTGCTGCATTTCCAGCGGGATGTTATTCTTTTCTTCATTAGCCGCCATGTTTAATTTATGAGAAGTGAGATTATTTAATTTAAGGACGCCATCATCACATCGATTCGATGTTGTAGTCAAGTGTTTTTTTTCCCGATTACTTATCATTTCCTTTTTGTTCTCATGTCGTAGCGCCCCCTATCATATGACGTTGCGCTATAATTATCAAGCCTACGGTGTATAAACCTATTTGTAATTTTGTAAAGAGTATCATATCTCATTGACATAGTTTTTACCAGATGATATTTTTATAACATATATGTGTTTATAGTGGCAAACAACTTCGACCAGAAAATAAACTCCATAAGCAAGAGAAGACAATTACAAATTATGCGATATTGAGTTGCTCTCTTCAACTGGACTGCTTTTGTTGACATGGATGGTGTATAACTATGTAAAAAAAGCAAGAATTTAAGAGGTACTGTGACAGAGCAGGCAGACTGACAGTGAGTGTTGGGAAGGTGAGTGAGCATTATGTGTCGATAGGCCTATACGAGCCGGCCTTCTTCTTATGATTTCTGACACAGACGAATACAGCGCTGAACACCATCAGGATGAGTGGGATTCCCAGGCCGATCGCTATGACTAAGATCACAAGCATCGATACTGCGTCGTCGGGGGTGGGTCCCAGTCCCGCCGCCATTGTCCTAGAAATTAGGCGCCATTTTAGTGAAGAGATCTTGCTAAAGCAGTTCTCAATCTTATCAGGGTTGTGACCTCCGACAGGGTTGTTGCCCCAACACAGGTTGGGAACCACTGCCTAAATATTGCTTTCAGTCTAGCATCACAAGAGCTGGAGTGTGTCTCATGTAGGCTGATCACAGAAAAGAAACCTTATTGTACAACTATAGCAATCTCCGCATGGGATGGTCTCAGAAATCTATCTAAACCTATTGCTGTACTGTGGGGGCATGTGGTCGAGTACCTTCAGTTATAACACTATGCATACTGCATCTAACCATACAAGGAAAGACGACTCCGAAACAGATTTCTCGCACTCTTGCTAGGTGTGATGCGTATACATGCTAATGTCTGACGTGACATCGAAGCTACTACCAAACCGTGACAAAGAATGAGGCAATCACTTCCTAGTTGTCAGATGAATAGTGAAATATGTTTAGTTTTCACGGACTTTGTCACATTCACCATCACATGCCACTATCAAATCTGACGAATAAGAAATGTCTAGAAGACCCCAAAGTGTCCCGAGTTAGAAATGGCAATGCTAAATTTACCTACATACCGATGTATTCAAATGACAACGCAGACGTATGTGTCATCGATGACAAGTCTATCATTTTCCAGGGAGACACCAACATTTGAGCTGTGGAAATTTAGACGCTGGCCGATGCCTAGTTAGATGATGCTGAGTTGAGTTCAGATAGGACAGAATCCTAGCCCTAGCTGTGGGGGGGAGCTGTAAGCTACATGTATGACTTCACCACGCTCAGAACAACTGGATCTTGGGTATTTCTGGTCAGACAAGTTCATACTCCAATGTACCTAAGTACTCACTTATGCCTACGCAAACGTATTCATACGCTCATGTGATGCGAACGACATCAGACTCTATGAAAGATAGCACTAAGTTGTACTCACCAGACGACGTAATTCGTGTGGGTATAGAATTTATCTTTTGTCTCACCAAACGATATTTGAGTCTTATTCAGGGACACCTAGAGTCAAGGTAAAATTCATCATATAACAATACGGACAGGCATGACTCTATAGCGCTGCACACTTCAAACACTCACTGAACTAAAGTCCTGATCAAAGTAGAAATGGAACAGGCTGCGGTCGGGTAGAGAAGTGTTGAGGAGACTTTCCTTGTCACCGGCGCTGTTGGGGTATGACGTGGCATGTGACAAGTCAGCGTTGACACGACTCGGGTTGGTGTACATGACTGGTTTCCACTGCGCATAGCCCCAGGACTTATCTCTATGGTATCTATCCCTCTCTGAATCGGCCTGCCAGTTCCTCATCTGTGACAATATAATGGAGGGTCAGTTTGTAGCCTGTGTATCAACACCATGGACAATGACCTCAAAAAATTACATAAAATCCAGTCGACACAATCCATATGTAGGCTGCGATATAAAATTTTATACAAAGTAAGAGTACCGAGAAAACTCCTGGAGAATACTCGTCATCCAAGGACTGGGTGGTCTCAACGAACGTAGCATTCGTGTCCTGAGGTTTGTTGCTTGTGCTGAACATCACCATCTCTATGGCAAAGCTGAAAGAAATTGAGCAAGAGTCAAAATCGTCAGGTAACAGCATACAGAACATATACGTTAGATGAACGAGAAGGTATGAACGAGGGACAGAGCGAACAGAGGACGAAAAGGGAATGACAGGAGAGAAGAGGGGAGAAAGAGAAAAGGGCAGAAGAGGAGAGGAAGGAGAAGAAGGGGGAAAAGAGAAAAGGAGGAAAATAGGTCAGAGAAGAGAGAGAGGAGGAGAGAGCAGTGGAGGAAGAGAGGAGGAGAGAACAGAGGAGGGAGAACAGCGGAGGGAGGGAGAGAGGAGGAGGGAGAGAGGAAGATAGAACCGAGGAGAGAAAGGGAGGAGACAAAGGGGG
>ERZ1740065.1209-NODE-1209-length-15260-cov-11.639395_pt1 | contig 15260 bp, 12 predicted proteins | sample MGYA00581738_ERZ1740065 | MGnify/ENA primary metagenome ERZ1740065 (study PRJEB43018, sample SAMN04849749) | marine metagenome | isolation source: floating plastic debris | place: Pacific Ocean | collected 2008-09-01 | study: EMG produced TPA metagenomics...
AAGTCAGACCAGTTACCATCGACTGTAAAGAATTCAAGAAAATGACTTGCAAGGTTATCGTAGTTTCTGAATGATGATTCAATTTTAGGCTTTAGCTGGTGTTGCTAGGCGCACTCTCTACCTTATGAGAAACAGTATTTCAATTTATCTATGGACTTATGAGTCTGAGACGCCAACACAAGGAACAATGATGGAGCTTGGTAATTAATTATAAAAAAATTTCATTGGTGAAAAATTGATAAAATACTCGAATAGTGGGGCATTACGTGACACTTATCACAAAAAGAAACATATATGCTGTATTTAGCGTTAATTTTGACTGACAGCTCTGCTCGGTCAGCTAAGGCTAGGCCTTACAGTCCACAATTTGATGTCTCAGTGTTAAGAATTGAACATCAAAGGCTTGAAAGAATATCTATGTTGGTCAATTGTTAGAAACGAAAGTATAGAATACCATAAATATCACCCACCTGGACATGCGGGACGCTTGCATACTTCCGTCTGTGTTTTTGATCCTGAGCAATCTTTGCCACCATAGGCCGGTGCTGGCTTGTTACACTTTCTAGTTCTGGTGAGAGTTCCTTTTCCGCAAGTCACCGAGCAGACTCCGTCACCAAAGTCAGACCAGTTGCCATCAACTGGAAATATTTTATTTATAACTTTGCAAACACATCCCCCGGGCTAAGAAATTATTGAGAAATCTGGACAAAACAATCATAAGGTCTCTTGAAAGCAGAAGTGTTCATAGAGAGGGTCTCCGATTGTGTACCCATAATGAACATAAAATACACACATCTCGTATTCATTTCATTCTATTGACAAAACAATCAACCTCATTAGACTCTCAGGTCGTGAGATAGTCTATGGCTTACAAGTACATCATAAGCTTGCCACCTATGATTTTTGGAGCAACCGTGACCAACTCTCTCCACATTTACCTCAACATTTTCATAGTTTCAAAGTACACAATATGTCAGTTGGGTACATTTGTTTGATTACACCAAGAGTATGTTGATGCGTATTTTAATTTCTTTCTATTTTCACAATCTATTACTACAGTGCTAATAGGGAAAGAAATAGAATAATTTGAAGAAAGGACAGTCTTGAGTAACCTCGATGTTAAGCTTTGATATTTGAAGCAATGAAGAACAAGTTGTAGTGATAGAAGTCACAGGTTTTGTCATTCTCAAGTAGATATTCGTGAATGCTGTACATGCGGCAGTTTGCGCGAAAATCGACTAGAGAATGATAAAAATCAAAGTGGCTTTGATCCTATCAAGTAAACCCACCGGGACAAGGCTTGCGCTCGCATGTCTTAGTCTCTGTAGCAGATCCTAGACAATCCTTGCCTCCATTGGCTGGTGCTGGGTTGTTACACTTTCTGGTTCTGGCGAACGTCCCTTTACCACAAGTAACTGAACAGGCCCCACCCTCAAAGTTAGACCAACTGCCGTCAACTGAAAGAATTCAAGAAATCAATTGATACTAGCCTAGTGTAAGTAAAAAAATCTGCCTTGGCTATTTTCATGTCAGCTAGCAGTGCATAGATGAAGAAACCAAGGCTTCATTCATCACACAGCTACATAAATTGCAGTCATCGGCCATAAAGAATCTGCAATGCAGTAGACAGACACAAGTTGCCCTTTGCACGGCTATTAGTTGATGACCTCCGCATCAGTCGTAAGCCATCTAGAATGTGCCCCAGTAGTAAATAATCACTTCCCTGAATTATAATAAAATATACACCATCGAAAGTATAACTGTCAATTCCCAACATTTCCTGGGATTTCCTATTATTCTAGATGAAAAATATTAGGTTAAAATGGCTTTTGTCAGTCTCCCGTAGATATTCGTGCATCAGCACGTGCGGGAGTGAGCGGGAGTGAGCGGGACTGAGCGGGAGTGAGCGGGAGTGAGCGCGAGTGAGCGGGAGTGAGCACGAGTGAGCGCGGATAGGCAAGGGAATGAGCGCAAAAATCGACAGGAGAATGACAAGCACTGGTTAAAATTACTATTATTAGTTTTTTAAGGTTCCCCCAAGGCTTATTAGTTACATATTGCAGAGCCCAGCTCAAATATATAAGAAACCTCACTGTAAAGGTGTAAAGGTGTTTTGAGCAGTAATTGAGGTATGTTTGGCTAGTTTCAATGACTTAGAAACATTGCTAAGTGATTAGCTGTAAGTAACGAGTGAGGGTGAGGAAAGTTCAGCACTTACCTGGACAATCAGGGCGCTTGCATACTTCAGTTTTGGTAGCAGATCCTGAACACTCTTTGCCTCCATTGGCCGGTGCTGGGTTATTACACTTCCTGGTCCTTATGATCTCTCCTTCACCACAGGTCACTGAGCACGCTCCACCCTCAAAAGCTGACCAGCTGCCATCAACTAAGAAAAACTGGTTTGATGAAATCAGAGTTCCATCAAATTCTAAGTAATTCTCACAGCAGCACTATTGAGGTGAAACCATGACTTTAAACCTGCTCGAGTTGCTGAAGAATTGAGATAGAGGTACGAAAGCCACCGTAGGTAATACCAAAGTTTGTACACACCTGGACATGCAGGACGTGTGCATGCGATGGTTTTCTTGGTAGAGCCCGCACAGTCCTTGCCGCCATTGGCTGGGGCTGGGTTGTTGCACTTTCTGGTTCTAGTGAGAGTTCCTTTACCACAAGTCACTGAGCAGACTCCGTCACCAAAGTCAGACCAGTTACCATCAACTGTAATGATTGAAAGCAACAATTTACAGATAAGGAAGTCACTGTAATTGTGGGACTTTACAGCGAAACGCCTTTCTGGAAGATTGGTCTCTGGTTAACTCTCCAAACATTAGCTGTTACAAGGTACTCGATTGGTTGGTAAATCTGTGTAGTAGCCCATGGAAAGTTGTTATGATAACTGGTCTAATTTGGTATCGGCAGTGTACTTAATGTCAGAAGTCAATCGGAATGCCTTTTGATGGAGACAATAAAACCGGCAGTAACCAAGCTTCACTCTTTTTACTTAGCAAATTCCGCATTGGCGCTGCGTAGTTGAGTCACAAGAAGGACATATCATAAACCATCAATAAAAAAGTCTAAAAACATGTTTCTTGATTAAATAAATGTAATTAAAATACTATAGAAAGCTGGTCCAATAGTATATTCAGTAAGCTCCTCTTCTGATGTCAGCAACCGTTACTACCATGTGATAAATAGTTGGACAGAGTTTGAACTTCAAAATGGTGTATGAAATTTAAACGACGTACCTATCTAAACGGAGTCTTGCAAAATTTTCAAGAAAACCTTTGAGCCTCTGAAGTACTCAGCGTGCGAACTGGTCATCACAGAGAGTTCAATGAAATATCAATGTCATTGGGTTTCTTTCCCTGAACTTATGTAGTTTGAGGTATTGAGGAAATCTTCTGGGTGAAGGATGTACTTTCGTCTGAACCACCAAACATACCTGGACAAGCAGGTCGATTGCAAACTTCCGTTGTGGTAGCAGATCCAGCACACTCCTTGCCTCCATTGGCTGGTGCTGGGTTGTTGCACTCCCTGGTTCTTTTTAGAATTCCTTTACCACAAGTCACTGAGCAGACTCCATCGTCAAACTTAGACCAATCGCCATCAACTAGATATAAGATGTTCATGAATCTAGTGCTGTCTCAGAGCACCCGAATAGACTTTTTGCACTTGATATCTTTAGTGTGTAAACTGCTCACAGCAGACCACTTATCATAATATCAGTTTCTGACATAACTTCATGCGCGGCACTTATGACGCTTGAGGATTTGAGGAAATCTTCTTGGTGGATGATTTACTTCCGTCCGAACAACTAAACATACCTGGACAGGCAGGTCGAGTGCAGACTTCAGTTTTGGTGGCAGATCCTGAACACTCTTTGCCTCCATTGGCTGGAGCTGGGCTGTCACACTCTCTGGTTCTGGTGAGGGTTCCTTTACCACAAGAAACTGAACAGACTCCCTCATCAAACTTAGACCATTCACCATCAACTAGATGAACAAAAGCAAGTCATGAGTCCAGAGGTAATCACTCTCACTTTGAAGATATCCACTAGTTGGTGCTGTTATTTGGAGATTGAAGTACAGAAAAAAACATTCGATCACAAACTGATTATATCGCATATTTCTGTGATATCAAATCATATTTTGAATCAAATGGACTGAATCATAGAACCTACCTGGACAAGCCGGGCGAGTGCACATTTCAGTTTTTGTGGCGGATCCAAGACAGTCCTTGCCGCCATTGGCTGGGGCTGGGTAGTTGCACTTCCTGGTTCTAGTGAGAGTTCCTTTACCGCAGGTCACCAAGCAGACTCCGTCACCAAAGTCAGACCAAATACCGTCAACTAGATAAAATGAGCACAGTAACTAGCAGTCAATAGGAGTCAGGTATTTGGTAATATTGCTAAGATACCTTTTAGATAGTACTCGTCACGGAAATAGCTCAAGAAAATAATTAAAATTTTATTCACTACAGCTGCTGGGAACTACGGACATTTGGAAGCGAGCAAGATTAGCCATGATCACAATGACGCAGCAGTAATACTCACCTGGACAAGCTGGACGAGTACAAACTTCTGTTTCAGTAGCAAATCCCTGACATTCCTTTCCTCCATTGGCTGGAGCTGGGTTGTTACATTTCCTGGTTCTGGTTAGAGTTCCTTTACCGCAAGTCACCGAGCAGACTCCTTCATCGAACTTTGACCAGTTACCGTCCACTGGAAAATTTAACATTTCACTTCAGGTTCCGACACTGCTGCAGCTGGCAGCACACCTCTTGGACAACATTACTTAGGTCATGCAAACAGTTAATTGTATAAGGACCACATCTATTTGGTATCTTCTACTTTTATGTTGGTACGCATGGTGGATTATGATATCCGCATTGCGTCTGCTTTTAAGTGCAGACAAAATGCAGACGAAAATATCGACGTGAAAATAAGAAATGCCAGATATCCCATCCTAATGTCAAACTATTTTTGATACCTTCACCATTATTATGACTCAGTACCCTCATGAAATCCACACGGCAACTGCTTGAGCTTATGAAAGATATCGTCAGAACACTAATGAAAGTAGGGCTAGGATATTGTACTAGATGCTGTAAATTTTGTTGAAACTTTTCAAAGAAAATTTAAATACTCTTGAAGATTTAGATGTACAATGAGTCTGTAGCAACATTAACGCTTACCTGGACAGGCAGGCCGCTGACAATACTCAGTTTCTGTTGCAGATCCTACGCAATCCTTGCCACCATACGACGGTGCTGGGTTGCTACACTCTCTGGTTCTGGTGAAAGTTCCTTTACCACAAGTCACTGAGCAGACTCCTTCATCAAACTTGGACCAGTTACCGTCCACTGTAAAAAACGAAGTTTCAATGAGTACATGTAACAGATTTTTGAGAGGCGATGGACGCAAGTGATATCGCTGAATCTTTTAGCACAGGACCTGAGATGATCTGCAAGAAATTTGATTGGGTTTGGTAGTGATTGGTGTATGGCCAGAGTTGATTCCAACGCTTACCTGGACAAGCTGGGCGCTCACAGTATTCTGTTTTTGTATCAGACCCAACACAGTCTTTACCCCCGTAATATGGAGCTGGATTGTTACACTTTCTGGTTCTAGTGACAGTTCCTTTCCCACAAGTCACTGAGCAAACTCCATCATCAAATTCAGACCAGTTGCCATCAACCTTTCCTAATAAAAGTGAAACGCTGAAATACTTTGGGCAAAAATGGAAACCTTTAAAAGTGAGCATGTCCTTACAAGCTCTCAGAGAAGCACAGGCTAAAAATTTGTTTGCAGAGTACCGCGGAGCTAGGTACAAACTTTTTGCTCCATAGTAGCAGTGGAAATGAATTTTAAACCAAGAGGAATTATGCATAGAAGCCTTATAACGATGGGTGATCTTCTTTGCCAAAACATGTGACATCGTAACAAAGGCAATCAGTTACACCAGAGGTTCGAAGTGAACAATCTGAAGGGTAATTTAGTCGCTCACCAGGAGGACAAGCAGGACGTTCACAGTATTCTGTTTTTGTTGCAGATCCTGCACAGTCTTTGCCGCCATAGTATGGTGCTGGGTTGTTACATTTCCTGGTTCTGGTGAGAGTTCCCTTACCGCAAGTTACCGAGCAGACTCCGTCGTCAAAGTCAGACCAGTTACCGTCAACTACACCTACTCAAAAGATCAAGTAAAGCGGGCCTCGGGTCATTTAAATATAATTTAACCATTGCAGTAAAAAATGCGGTTCAAGAGACAGAACAGAAACCACTTTTGCTCTTGGAAACAAAATAAATAAAACTGACTTATATATAATGATCAATGAAAACGAGACTGCTTTCAATGCAACACTATGCAATCAATCAATCCATTTCTGATTAGTAAATCAACTAGTAGTGAAATAAAACTAAATTTTTTGTTAAAATTATTTAACTGTTTAAAAATTTACCTCGTAATCTACCACGTGAAAGAGACACAGAGTAAGTCGAAATGTATAGAAGAAAAAAAATTGGGAGCATGATGCTATGTATAGTTCTACCAATTAGGCAGTGCAGAAGAAGACAGGAATGTAATTATATGACTGTAATGAAGGACAGCATGAAGGTAGTGAAAGTTTGCGTGGATAATGTTTTCAATAGAAACAAATGGAATACTCATAGCCATTATAGCAACTTCTATGGAACAGCAAGGAGGGAGAAGATTCTGTAGAACCAGATTTGATAGCATCAGTCTAATGGTCGCAAAAATAGTGAGAACAAATGATTGCTATCGTTAGAATTTGTTGTAGAAACTATGTTCATGATACCTCACATAGGAGTTGTCTTCCCATTTATTGGGTCGCTATTGTTAGATTGCTATTATTTGTTTTTCTTGATGATTTTGAACGGAAAAAAAGTTCCTGTCACTATCAAATCCAGTTCTACAGTACATGTTCATGTACAACAAAATCTGATGACATCATGTGTAGATACCTGAGTCGTCTGAACACGACGGCTGCTCGCAGGGTCGTCTCTCAGAATGATCTCCAGCACAGAGGTTTTGTTTCATGTAAGGCACCGAATCGTACTTGCATTTTCTAGTCCTAGTCTGCACTCCTTCACCACAAGTCACACTGCATGATGACCACGAGCCCCAATCCATTAGTCCCATATTCGTCCGTGGTACTGAGATACCGGTCATTGAAGGTTAACAGAAAGTAAGCATTTGCTATGGTTCGACGACAAACGTTTTCTAACTTACGAATTGCTGCAGCACCATTCCTTTTGTACGTAGAGAATGACCAATCGCCGGCTCTGCATACTGCAAGGCAGATTCCAGCAAGAAATACAGCGACCAACTTGTACGCTACAATAGCAAGGAAAATTGGTGGAAAATGGATGATATGAAGCTCGTGCATGTTGCCAAGTTCTCCTTACCCATGATTGCTCCTTGCTCATACAACCTTCAGGAAAACAATGAAATACAGCTCTGCAACATACCATTTAAGTAGCATGTAGGAAAGGTATTAAGCTAAAGCATGAATGCTCCACTGGGGAGCGCCGCTTCCTCGTTGTTGAATGGTAGCAACCAACCATGACTAATCTCTCCCGTCAGCGAATGCTAGTACTGTATTTCTTGCTTTCATTCTCATCCGCATGACAGCTATAAATGCAATAGCAACTTTAAACGATGTGTGTTTTCAGCTTAGAAGCTCTTTTTTTGGATGGGGGGAAAGAAAGGGGTATCATGCTGCTTAGATGTAGATAGTCTCTCAAACAGTTGCGAAGTGGTCACTACGTACAAAGGCTGAGGAAATGTTAGTTCAATGCAGTACCTTCATTACGCCTCTCTGGCTGCAAGCCAATATAATTATTTACATCGCAGTACTGTAATCCTTGTCATAATGCTGGCACTAATTGTGGATGAATCTATTGGCTGCCAAAGTCGACTTCCGCAAACACTACTGCAATGAATGTCCACATAGAGTGAGCTGCTACTAGAGAACACCTTGGAGGAGTTTGTTTCGACAGAAGACAATGTATAATATGTTGTGTCCATGTGACCCAAGAGGACACCGATATCAGCCAACAGTCTTCAGAGCTGCCCTGCCCCAACTTCACATGCATGTAGCTATGAAGTTAGCTCACTATAAAGTACTGTAAACGTGGTAATTATAACAAGGTTCAATTTATAGAGTTTATAAAGAGTTGCTCAGCAAAATTATCAAAACGTTTATATGTTCATAAGTCCATAAGTCCATATGTCACTCATCCCAATCCGTTATTGTTACAACCGATATCATTTGCTCTCACTTAAAATACTTTAGATTGAAATCAATACCATGTTTACTGTATGCCCTTTGGTTTTGATTCGGCTAATTGATTCGGTTACTGCTTGTTTATCACTGCTAGCAAGTGAGTTGCAGGTATGTCATATCAATCATGTCATAATAATCATTAATAGTTCGGATTGTTGATCGCTTACATCCCCCACACTAATCACACCGAAATAAGGTGATTCATTCAGATTCATTGACAAGGAAAGTTGGCAATCTATCATTTTCAAGATTATGAAACAACTCTGTCAAATTACCCGCTATACAGCTCCTTCTAGCTGGACAGAGAACTGAGCGGGGCATCGTCTCTCATGACATGAACGGTAGTGATAATCTCAGGATTAGGGTGAGGATGATTATCGTTAGTACAGTCCTGTCAGGCTGAACAGGTGTTCAATATTGTGATATCACCCACACATGAGCCGAGAGGAAAGGAGAAATCCTTCCACTAGATTCATTGTTATTTGCCTGTGAAGTTTTAAACCCTTTCACTATACAGAGATCCTCGGAACAAAAAACAACGTGACAGAGTTTTCCTTATGGATTATGTAGAACTGCAGTAAACGAGGTCTTTGAAGGAAAAGGAAAGAAGTTTGATGATCAAGGAACTGGTTACTGTTCAGCGTTAACGTCCCCCCTCCCGTCCCTGCAGCAAACCTGGGCTCTTTGAATGCTATCCTTTCTATTCACTAAAATGATAATACCAGTCAAAGAACTGGTATTAGTGGAGAAGAATCTAGTACACAGCAAAAACAGGAAAATATTTTACTGGCTTTAGAGTTGCTGAAATGGAATTAACTGACAGGCACCCTTTGAGCTGTCTCTCCCTCCCTATGCATGGTCAATTAGATTTTTTTCAATTTCTCTTGTGACAAGATGTACGGACAGGAAATGGTAGAGGAAACAGGAGGAAGAGGAACCATTCCAGTTCAGCTAACTATCCATGGAGCTGTTTTGTGGAATCACACTTTACCATGAGTATAACTCAACTATTCCTGTACATGTGCATAATAACTCGTAAACCCATGGTCCATATTTTAGTGAGCTATGTAAAGTTTAGTGAATATGACTATGAGGAAGAAGCTACAGGACTGGGGGCATGATTTCCCAAGTGAAAATACTCCTCTCCGTCCTGCTATAGTAATCGCCAAAATCGCGAGGCTATCTCACGTGCTTGTGCAGTGAGAAATAGCGTGCATTAAGGACGAGGCTGCCATATATGGCGCCAACTTGCTCTCAGTTTCTAGACAGGTTGGAGCACACCTGTGGCACAAGGGTCTAGCAGGAGGAATTCTTGGGATTCGAATCCACAACCTCTCAGCACTTATTTGTCTTGAGGTGCAGGTTCTACCACTGAGCTATCTCCTACTTCACTCTCCCTACAGCTCACTTTCTATCACTCCTATGCCGTGTCCTCATGCCCCACAATCATCTTCATGTACATGTATGTCAAACTTTACTGCCAATTTTTAAACATTGTCTTCAATTCTCCTGTTGGAAAAGCATCAGTGATTCTTCAAGAGTTAGACAACATCAAACTGCTGTTTCCTGGTAGCCAAAGTTCATATTTAGATAAGTCTTAAGCAGAATGCTGAGTCGCCAGATTGGATAATCCTTCAGTGCAGAGAAATTGTGTATCTATTATGTATTATTCATTATGCATTCATTAGTTCACTCAATATGATTACTTGAATATACTCCCGCTGGTAACGGGTTCATAGGAGCCAAGGGGCTAGCTGACACTATTATGGAGCGGTAACAGTTTTTTGCCTTGATGATACCTCCCAACCCAGACTCTTATTGTGTACTTAAGTGAAATTATTGACAAACAAACCTTGCCTACCCTGGATGTTGAAAAAGCATTGCGTAGTAACAACGTGCTATGTAACCCCAAAGCTTAGTGTGACACGTTGTAGTACACATCTTTGTGGTGTCATGTGTACATGATACATGACTATAGTTATGGTAGATAGGGATTGTAGTCACCATGGAGGTTTCCAGGCCATTAATCAATCTCCAATTTTCTAAAACAGTTTCCTCACCAGCGACCTAGTTGTCATAGGTGCCAGTGTCTGAATCGCTAAAGGAGCTTACCTAGAGTGTTTTGCTGTGAGTGTTTCTACCTGTTGATTCTTTGTTTACCTGCGGCTTGTTTATCAGTGTAAGTATGTAGATTACAACATAATAAATGTCATTCACTTAGTAACACAGCTCTAATCCTCTGGCAGCTATCAGTGCCGGTTGGGGGAACCTAATCACCTTTCAAAAACTTGCTTTCATGTCACTGTGATTTATCATTGGGAGTAAGCTACGCATTTCTCAAAGCTCAAAGATCAACAGCAGGAAAATAGTAAACCTAGTGGCAGTTTTTGTGCAACGTCAGCTGTCAATTATTGAACAAGGAGGAAGAACTTGACAATAAACTAGCAATAAGTAACAGAGGAAATAAGCTATCGAAAGAGGAAAGAGTGACTGGCACGACATTGTTTAATGATTCACCGCTTGTTGCCCAAGTCTCATTGTTGAATGATGTCAAGGAAAGTAGTTCCTCAGCAGTTCCTCGATTGATATTTTGCTGAAAAAAGTGTTTGTTGGTACCCTTAAAGATCCTCACTAGTTCGAATAATTTGTTCATATCCGATTGACTTGCCAACCTTTCAAAGGTTAATCAAGCCCTCTACATACCCTCTTCGTATAGACAGTAAGGCTGTAACCTACCCACCAGCAGGAAGGAATATCAGTGGTGCCGATCTGCTATAAGCCTTTTCCAGATAAGTTTATACAACAGGGTTTAGGATAATATTATCAGTGGACCAGTTTCCATTTTAACTATGACCCTTATCAGGAAGATTTATGTACCTCCGCTATTAGCACCCAGGTGAATGATCAGTGTATGGGTTTCCATTTTCCTCATCACCCTATACTGTAGTGTAGATTAGTGGGCCTTGATCATTAGCTGGTATTGCCAGCTCTACGACTTTCATCTTGGATATATCAGAGATCATCAACGACGAGATGGGGTAATTCATATCTAGCCTGATGCTACACGCTGTTCTGTGGTTTGCCACAATTGTCTAGATGTCGTGGAATGCCATGCAGGCATATAGAGAGATCAGCTAAAACATGCTGTTAGAAATATCAAGGTTCTGACTCTCCTGTTGCGAACTTACACCTGTGATCTCTACAGCTTCTACATCAGCGCTCTGCTTTCTTAGGATGTAGGACTCATTGCGTTCAAGGGATTCTCACAAGTAGAGTTAAGATGTAAGTATGGGACACCTGTTCGAAGAATGCCATTTCTGTGTGATAGTGAACACTGTTCATACATACTACACAGTGTTGCATACAATAACATAGGACAACATCAGTGTATCCAGTATTCTGCAACTTTTCATAGCCAATTGTCGTTCAGCGACCTGACATACTGACTAGTAGTGATAAACTAGTACCTCACTCCTATATGGCAGCATTTTATCATGAAAACAGCATTTTAGATCGTCAGCAATATTTCCTATGTGTGTATCAGTCGCAAATAACGAGCTTGGCTGATCACTGTAGGCCATATACAGCTGCTAAACCTCATGACAACACCACTGTATTTCCACTCAGGTGGAGGCCTATGTGATAAGTCTTCCATCTTGAGAAACATATCACAGGATGCCAAAAATGGTAAGCTTTACAATGAACTTGGCTCTGTCCATGAGACATGAATAGAACACTGGGTTCAGAGAGTTTTAGCTTACCCTTACTTCATATACGTTACTAATAGCCCAGGCAGCCGACAGCACTGGGAGTCCTTGACTCACCTGAACTGGGTGATTGCGGTGTTACCACAAAATGAGCATATTGCCACATCTTGTTGTTGATGATTTCTGGATATATGATGATTTGGCTTTAACTGGTTATACCCAATAACATGTCTAGAATTTTCAGCCGCTTCTATCATGCTTACATTGTAGCACTCTGATAATGGGAAGAACATTGGTTTGATGTGTAAACAATGATGATTCATCAGCTTTACGTATTAAATCCCAGGCAATTAAGTCTCTACAGCACACAATACTGTGATGGAAATTCTCTTTGGATGTGACTTTCTGTTGCGTGTGTGTCTTGATCTTTAGCTTCTGACACCAACTATGGGTTCCATAGATTTTGTAGCTCCAACACTATTGTCTTACATTGTCTATACTCAGACTATCCCTGTAAGTTTCTTCAATTGGCTTCTGTCATTCTCTTGTCAAGTTCCGCGCTTACTCCCGCGCCTATCCGCAATCACTCCCGCACACTCCCGCATTTGCTAATGCACGAAGATCAACGAGAGCATGACAAAAGCCCTTCAATTTTATAAGATGCCTTTTGGATATCTTTCTATTTTGGTGTAGCAGAACAATACTCAATGTTGCAGCCACGAGCTCTTGTCAACTGTAGGTTGTACCGAGTTCTCTCTCACGACGTCATCCTCTCTTACTATCACTACATAGCGGAGCAGTACTCTTTTCATAAGTGCAATTTTGAGTCAGGCTCTAGTCCAAGTTATTATCTTGTCAGCTACCCTACTCATAATACCAGGGCGGCACCAGAGTCTTGTCTGCTAAAAGGCATTACCATTAACCAGATTCTGAGCTGATGCAAAAACAATGACCGTGGCACTCAACACTGTTGAAAGGTACTTATTTTAGTAGTGCATGCTGATAATCACTGACTATGGACTATCCTACCAGTTTTCAGTCAATAGGCCCAGATAGAGATGTCAGGGCCAAAATGTGACAAAGAACTTTGGTGCTTGTCATTCTCCTGTTGATTTTCGCGCTCACTCCTGCTCACTCTCGCACGTGCTGATGCACAAATATCTACGGGAGAATGACAAAAGCCAGAACTTTTGTATAGTGTGCATGGGAAAAGGTGAATTTCATAACAATACACCTCTTACGAACAGTATTGAGGATGCTCAGGTGATAGATGTACTAGTAGTACAGAATGTATAGCATTGCCAACTCTACTTCAGATAGAGTGGCGATATTTTAGGTGCATGTCACGGCATATTCTGATTTGTTGATGTGGCTAAATGCACTAGGTTGTACATGCGTCTAACCAACACCACAGCTAGTATCATATATGAAACAGACGAGGCAGTTAACATTGCCGCATTAAAATGATCATAAATGCGCTCTAAAAGCATCTGGGATCTCAGAATATCCATGGGGAGACCTTCCCAAACCCTCCTACCACCTCACAACAGTTATTAGATTGAGATTTGAACATATCCACTATTTTGCCTCTTGGGGTTGGCAACTTCGGCTGTGGAATGGATCAACCAGCTTCCATGCATTGGATTATTACTGTTTAGTCTACTAGATCCTGAGCTTATCTTTCTTCGTATAGCCAAACATGATCTGAGAGTAATGGAAGTATATTATTGCCATCAGCCACCTGTGATAAGATTATTGTGCAGCGATTTATCGTCTATGGTCCAATTTATCGACATCAAGGCATACAATTCCAATCTGTGCTAGATTATTTCTTAATGTTGTTCTATCTCCTAGAGTAGAGTGTTAATGTCGATAGCAAAAAATTTCATATGATCTCTTCTCGCAATTTTTAGTTTTATGTTGGTAGCTTTTGCCACACTTTGGCACAATTAAGTACGGGAAAAATGTGGACAGAAGCAGGGGAGCAAAACTAAGTGCGGAAAAAGTGCAGGTATCATAATTCGCTATGCATACTGACATAAAAGTAAACAGTGCTTAACTTCTGATGTGTGATCTATACTCTCTCGATTTATGTAATAGTGGAATGCAATACTGTTGATAATGACCACTTTACCCGTGATAAAGATCACAAGATCACAAAACTTGCATATAACATAACCGGATATTACATGTCTGTGAACTGCCCAGCGCTAGCTTGTATCCCTCACTGGTATCCCCACTACACCGCACTACACCACACCGGTAACCGCACTGGTTGTGACCGTATCCCGCACTCTGCTGGGATACGAGCGGGCACCGAAGGTAACCGTATACCGCACTGCATACCGTACCGTCTTCATAACGTGCCTGAGTCATATCACTCAAGAGAGAACAACTCCTAGTGAAAATAAAATAAAATCACACCTCATTAAGAATCTCAAGACTGCAGCCTACCTTCACTCCTATGACACAGAAATGCACTTGTGCTGTCATCCTTAAGCAGGGGCGTATATTCATATGTCGGACAGTCGAGAGTTCGACTGCTCCTGAGTTAGACAGTTTGAAGCTTCAAATAAGAAGCTGTACGAAGAAGCATATCTATCGCCCCAGCTCACTGCTACCAAGTAGTAATAACAATGAATGAATGGTGATGCCAAAGAAACCAGAACAAAAGCTATCAAATCCCAGTGCCAAAGAGGAATGCACTTTAAAAGGCTTTAAAAGCTTTTTAACTTTAATCATTGAAAGTCTGACTGCTTAAATTCTTATAATATACGCCCCTGCCCTCAAGACAAATGTTATGGAATTGATACATAAAAATAGCTTCTATCTAGTTATGTGGTTTGAGTGTCTGATTACGTCAGTGACATGTCTTATCGGTGCTGCTGCCCGCTGTCAACTGATCAGTGTGACAGGGAAACTTTTCAACAAGCTGAATAAGCTTAGACCAAGCTAGGTTGCTATATAGAAGAGGCAATAGAAAGCTAACTTGATAAGTTAGCTTTATAGCAAAATTAGAAAAGGAATGTCATGCTCTGCTGTTAGACAGAACAGCCGAGATTGCTACAGCAAAAGCTAAAGGAATTATTTTGGTTTAACCGCAATTGGAAAAAAAATTTGAAAGTAATCAGAAATACTCATGCCACAGCTGATAATCAATACCTGTTATCAAAGTACTTATTTTATTTCTATTTTAATAATCAATGATCACAAGTTTCATGTTGTTTGTAGTACAAATAATCTACCATA
>ERZ1740065.1210-NODE-1210-length-15255-cov-15.448816_pt1 | contig 15255 bp, 8 predicted proteins | sample MGYA00581738_ERZ1740065 | MGnify/ENA primary metagenome ERZ1740065 (study PRJEB43018, sample SAMN04849749) | marine metagenome | isolation source: floating plastic debris | place: Pacific Ocean | collected 2008-09-01 | study: EMG produced TPA metagenomics...
GCATTAGGACTGAAACAGCCTGTCTAAGGTGTGTCTAAGTTCCATATCGGGCACCTTCTTAAGGAACCAAAAAGTTGTTTCCCAAGAGAAAAACGAGATCCCGCGATAGCCCGCCTCCTGGACGGCGGCAATTTCATCGACGGTGCGGCTAAAGTCTTTGGCAGAATCTAGGGGACCGGTGTAAAGACCGATGGCAATGGGAACCTGGTTACGGAGATCATGGAAACCGCTGTTGTACAGATCTTTCTCAAAGATACTCAGGTCGTCGCGATAAAGCTGAACCACCACCTCATCCACAATGCCCAGGTTTACCCATCGCACCCAGTCCTGCAGATATTTGCGATAGGCAAAACCGGGGGGGTTAGGCGATACGGAAACAATCGCCTCTGGACGCACCTGTTTGACCGCCTGGGTGATATCCGCAAGCAGTGAGGTAATGGCATGGGCCCGCCAGGCTACCCAGCCTGGGGCGCTGGGGTCCTCAGGTGGGGGGGCACCACCGTGGGTGTCCTTATATAGCTGCACCGAGTAGGGGTCGTACCCCATGGAAATCGGCAGACTAAAGTGGTCATCTAGCTGGATGCCATCCACCGGATAGCGCTGCACCACGTCGACAATCAGGTCGGTTAAAAACTGCTGTACCTCTGGGTGCAGCGGATTGAGCCAGGCCAGATTACCACCCGTGATCTCTAGCTGAAAGTTTTTTAGCGGGGTGGGCAGTAGGGGATGGGCCGACAGCTGAGCGGGTACCGTCTCCCCGGCCTGGTTGGTGGTGAGCCACTCGGGATGGGCGCGGGCAACGGGGGATGAAGCCGGGATCATTAGACCGTACTCAAACCAGGGGATCAGCCGCATATTGTGGCGATGGGCCTGGCGGGTGAGACTGTGGAGAATGTCGTCAAAGGGGTAGAGGGGGACATTGGCGATGCGATCGCAACATGAGCCCCCCGCCCGCTTTGTCACCTGATTGGGATACAGCGTATAGCCCTGGTTCCACACACTGGGGTAGAGGGTGTTGATCTGATGCTCGGCCAGGTTGGCCACCGCATCATCTAAGCGAAAACTGTAGTAGTTAATCGCCGCCGCCGTATTGGTCATCCACACCCCGCGGATTTGGCTGGTGGTCGCGAGGGTAACCGCCGGCGCCTGCCAGCAGACCAGCACCAGCCACAGAGCCACCAGCCCTAGGGCAACGTAGCGCCGCTGCTTGCGTTTGGCTAATTTAGCCCGCTTAGCGGCACGGGCCCCCTCAGCGGTATTATCGGGAGACTCATCGGGAAACTTATCAGGAACTACAGCTTCAGACATTCACCATTGACCAACGGGTTTCTAAGTATTTCACCACGCTATCTTCACTGTGGTGACCAATAATTTCGGTAGCATGTTGCCGCAGTTCTGGCGTAGCGTTTGCCGTCGCCACCGCCACATCCGCCAGCTGGAACATGGAAATATCGTTATTGTGATCCCCAAATACGGTCAGGTCGTGGTTTTGCAACCCCCGCAGCATTTGCAGCTCGCGAATGCCATTGGCCTTGGTGGCCTGGGCGTCCTGCAGGGTGAGCCAATACCAGTCGGGCTGATAGGGATTTTCAAACAGATGCATGTCGAGACAGTTAGGAAAACGCGACCTGAGCACCTGGGCAAGGGCCGTCAGCCGAGCCTGGGTATCAATCAGCGTAAACCGCATCACCTGGTCATCAAAGATCGCCGTCAGGTCGGGACGGCAGTGCCAGCGACCATCCTCATTGCGTTCGGCATCGTCAATGTACCACTGGATACCGGCATTCACATCCGTTGTGAAATAGACCTGATCCTCCTGGCCGTTATGGCAAGAGATGAGGGGCTTGATGTCGTGGGCTTGAACCACCGTGAGCACATCCGCCGCCAGGTTCGTGGCAATGCTGTTTACAAAAAGATGCTCACCGGTGCTCAGGTCCGTAATATAAGCGCCATTGAGTTCAATCACCGGAAACGGTAGGGAAACCCCCTGGAAAATGGGACCAACGGAGCTAACGCTGCGGGAGGTGGCAATGGTGAAGGGAAGACCGGACGCCAACAGACGATTGAGAGTTTGACGCGTGTAGCCAGAAAGGGTAGCCGTAGAATTTAAGAGGGTGCCATCGAGATCTGAGACGTAAAAAGTAGGCATGGGCCCTGGTAAAACGTGCAGCCTTCTTTATGACAGATTAGGTCCATCTCTGTCTAGAAGCATGAAAGATTTCGTAAGTGTTGGCCCTACCCCCCTCTTATGACGTCAGCATAGTTTTAGAAAAAATAATCTCATCCACCATTTCAATTACATCATTAACAACATCGTCAGCTGTTTCAGGGTTGTTAATGTACTGATTTAATGACTTAAACTTCTCAGGTGAGATCCGGCCCATCAGCTGGCTATCCCAGTGGTTAAGCATGTGATCAAATACCCGTTTGGCATCACCGTTGGTACACACGATGGGGATCACAGGAACGTTTTCCTGCATAGCGTATTGATAGGTCTCATAGGTGCCCCCCACCCCGCCAATCAAAATCACCAGATCTGACCGGCGCAGACAGTCCAACCATTCATTCACCCCCGGCTCGGTATACTCCACCGTTCCCCCTTTAAATACGGGCTGTTTTCCCTGGGGAACAATCTGCGTTAGCCGGTCACTCAGGCGACTATCATCCTGGGATAGCTGCTGGGCAAAGGCCTCTGCAACAACATAGTCTACGCCCTCCCAGCCGCCGGTCATCAGGCTGTAGGCCGCTATTTTTTGGCCCAGCTTTTGGGCACACCAATTAATCTCATCGGGAAGCTGGAAGCTGCCTGTCCCGGCCACCAGGATAGTTTTTGTACTGCGTAGCTGTCTTGAATCGTCTTTTATCTGGTTAGTGAGGTGGGTAATAAACGTATCAAAGTTCTGGGTCGGGTCAATGCTGAGTTTGTCTTTGATGAACTGAATAAAGTCATCCACCTGGTCAGAGATATCCAGAATCTTTTGGGCAACATCTGCCATAGCTGAATAGCCATCGGAGAGATCTGGGCCCATCAGCGCCGACAGCTTTTCGGTTTGCTGTTGCCAATAGTGACTGTAGGCCACCTGCCCTTCTCGGGAATAAATATTGGCATCTGATAAAACAACTGGGAAAATCCGCTGCTGATAGTCCTTGCGTTTCATCACCTCCAGGGCTTCAAACATGCAATATTCAGACCGCAGGTATTTGTCGCTGATTACCAGGATGACATAGTTGCCGCGACCTATTTCTCGCATAAAGTTTTCGATACTTTGGCCCAGGGTAAGGTGGTTGCGATCGCGAATTAGGTTATACCGCTGAGCCAGCAGCGCATCACAGATTTTATCGACCAATGCCTCTCGCTGGCGTCCCTGGTCGGTCTTGTTATCCTTCCATGCATAGGAAATATATATCTGATTCATTCTGTCTAGATGTCATTGTTTAGTCAGCCTTTCACGCATCTATGCCCAAAATCCGGCGCTGGTTAACGACTATTTAAAGCGTCTAGCTGACTCACCCGCTCATCCTGATTATGCAGCAGCATGTACGTAGGGTTGCGCAGAACGCCTATAATTCCCCTGGGCCGATCCGCTATTAAGGACCTTTGCACCTGGGTATTTCCCATGACGCTATCGGGCTATCAACGCCATGCCGAACTCTATCGGAGTGAGCGCTCTATTGTGGAGCGCGGTAGTCTGCATGGGCGACCGGTGGTGGTTAAACGGCTAAATCGTCAGTATCCGTTGCCGACGGACCTGGCTGACTATCGCCAGGAATACGCTATCCTACAGCAGATTGACAGTGACGAGGTGGTCAAGGGCTATGGGTTAGACGCTCAGCAGCACGCCCTGCTCCTGGTTTTAGAAGATATCGGTGGGCAATCCCTGCGGCAGCTTTACCGAGGACAGGCACTGCCGTTAGAGCTGTTTTTAGAGATTGCGATCGCAATCTCTAAAGGTCTGGGCCACATCCACGCCGCCAATGTCATCCATAAAGATATCAACCCCGGCAACATTGTCTTTAATGCTGAAACACAACAGCTGCGGATTATTGACTTTGGCCTATCTAGTCGCATCCGCCAAGAAACGGCCCCCCTCCAGCACCCCAATACCCTAGAAGGAACGCTCACCTATCTTTCCCCCGAGCAAACGGGTCGGATCAATCGCCTGATCGACTATCGCACCGACATTTACTCCCTGGGGGTGACCTTCTATGAGCTGCTGACCGGCAGCCTCCCCTTCACCACCACCGACCCCATGGCCCTGGTGCACAGCCACCTGGCAAAGATGCCCCCCAGCCTGAGGTTGCAACGGCCAGAACTACCCGATTTTTTGGCCGCCGTGGTGACCAAAATGATGGCCAAGGGGGCGGAGGACCGCTACCAAAGTGCGTGGGGCATCCAGGCCGATCTAGAACGGCTCCAGACCCGGCCCTCCATTGAGCTACCCATTGCCCAGGACGACTATCCGTTTCAGTTTCGCTTACCCCAGACGCTCTACGGTCGTGAAGCCGAGTTAAACCAGCTGTTGGCTGGCTTTGAGGAGAGTCGTCACAGCGGCACCCGTCTGATGCTGGTGACGGGCTATTCGGGCATGGGCAAGTCGTCCCTGGTGCGAGAACTCTATCGCCCCATCACTGCAGCCCAGGGCTACTTTACGGTGGGTAAGTTTGACCAGCTACAGCGGGTGGTGCCCTACTCTGCCCTGATTCAGGCCTTTAGTGGGCTGCTGCGACTGCTGCTGGGAGAAAGTGCGGCGCAGCTAGAGAGGTTGCGATCGCAGCTACTGACCGCCGTCGGCAACAACGGCCAGGTCATCATCGACGTGATTCCAGATCTCGCCTTGGTGATTGGTCCCCAGCCACCGCTACCCAAGCTAGGACCGGCGGAAGCGCAAAACCGATTTAGCAATATTTTTCAGCGATTTGTGCGGGTGTTTGCCCACCCAGACCATCCCCTTGTGTTGTTTTTAGATGACTTGCAGTGGGCCGATACCGCTAGTCTCAAACTGTTGCAGCTGTTGTTAGACGACAGCCAGAGCGACAGCCAGCCAGAAGCCCTCCTAGTGATTGGAGCCTATCGCAGCAACGAGGTCAACGACACCCATCCGCTGATGCGCACCCTCAGGACGCTAGAAGGAATGAGCCCAAGCACCCTAACGCTGTCTCCCTTGGGGCTCACCCATATCTGTCAGCTGTTGGCAGATACCCTTTATCGCGATCGCCAGATGGTGCAACCCCTGGCCCAGCTGGTGTTACAAAAGACCGGTGGCAACCCATTCTTTGTCAATGAGTTTCTTAAAACCCTAGAAGCTGAGGGGCTGCTTCGGTTTGAGTTAACCCAGCGCTGCTGGCAGTGGGATCTAGCCCAGATCCAGGCCCAGGACATTACCGACAATGTGGTGGTGCTAATGACCAGCAAGCTGCAAAAGCTGTCGTCAGCCGTACAGCAGCTCCTATGTATCGCTGCCTGTATTGGCGCGACCTTTGATGTGGAAATGCTCAGTCAGGTGACGCAGCAGGAGTCCGCGATAATCCAACAAACCTTAGAACCGGCCCTGCAATCGGATTTAATTCTGGCATCAAACCAGACCCAGGAGCTGCGCTTTCTCCATGACCGGGTACAGCAGGCCGCCTACGATCTGGTCAGCCATGACGAAAAGTCGATCCTGCATTTACGCATTGGCCAGCACCTGCAACAACAGTTCACCCCCACCCAGGACATGCCGTTTGAGGTGGTGGATCATTTAAATTTAGGCCGAGCCCAACTGGCCCCAGCGCAGTGGCTAAGGGTGGCCCAGTTAAATCTGGCAGCGGGACAGCGAGCAAAACAGGCAACGGCCTACCAGGCGGCGGAGCAGTATTTAGCCACAGGGGTGAGCTATCTGGACGATTTGTTAGCAGAGGGTGCGGATGGAGATGCCAGCTTAATGTATTCTCTCCATCGAGAATGGGCCGAGGTGCAATATCTGCTCGGCCAGTTTGACGCGTCCCAGACCACCATTGACCATTTGCTACAACACAATTTATCTCCGCTGCAACAGGCAGAGGTATACAGTTTGCGCATTGTGCAAAATACCATCCAAACCAACTACCAGGCCGCCTTAGAAGCGGGCAAAGCAGCCCTGGCCGTTCTGGGGGTGACGCTACCGCTGACCAATTTAGACGAGGCGTTCCAACGGGAATATGCTGACCTGTGCGAGACCCTGGATGGTGGCACCCTGGCCTCCTTAGAAGACCTGCCCACCATCACCGCACCAGATAAGATTTTTGCTGTAGAGCTGCTGTCAAATCTGGGATCGGCTGCCTATCGCTACGACCGCCGAGTGTGGCAGGTCATTGTGGTGCTGTCGATCAATCTGTTTTTGAACCATGGCAATGTGCCCCAGTCCTGTTATGGCTATTCCAACTATGGCACGTTGTTGGGGTCTGTGCTGGGGGACTACGAGGCCGGGTATGAGTCGGCCTTAGTATCGTTGCGGCTGAGTGAACGGTATGGCGATCGCACCCAAATCTCCCGCGCCTGTTTTATTTTGAGTAACTTTGTCCAATCTTGGGTCAGACCCGTCTCTGAAGCGGATGCCATCAACCAGACAGGTGTGGATGCCGGACTGGAAACCGGAGAGTTTCAATATGTGGGCTATACCCTCAGCTATCGGATCTCCAATCTGTTTTTCCAAGGTAAACCCCTAAATGAGGTGATGGCGGCATTACAAGAAGCGATGCAGTTTTGTCGACAGGTCAAAAATCAGTGGGCCATTGATGCATTACAGGGATATCGGCTGACCATTGACCAACTATGTTGCCGCGAGCAAGCGACCTTATCACCCGCCGCTGCCGACTATATTCAAACCTGTCATGGCAACAACAGTCTCAGCGGTCTGTGTCGTTACTATATTCTTCAGGGGTTAACCCTATATCTCAACCGTCAGCCGGCTAAGGCCCTGGGGATGCTGGACCAGGCCGCTCCCATGCTGGATTTTATCCTGGGGGTGGTCTCAGTGGCCGAGTTCCATTTCTATGGGGCACTGCTGCTGGCGGAGCTGCCCGAAACTCCCGATGCCCTACAGCGGCTAGAACACCATCACACCTGGCTGGTCCAGCGGGCCGAGACCTGTTCTGAAAACTTTTTGCAAAAAGCCCAGTTAATTGACGCAGAGCTAGCGCGTCTCCAGGGTCAACCGTGGGATGCGCTCCAACATTACGATGCGGCCATTGCCAGTGCTCTGGCCCATCACTTTTTGCAAGATGAAGCCATTGCCTGCGAACGGGCCGCGCTGTTCTGGCTAGAGCAGGGTAAAGAGGCCTTTGCCCAACCCTATTTGCAACAGGCCCACTATGCCTTTATGCGTTGGGGTGCCCTGCAAAAGGTGGCCCAGTTAGAAGCAGAATTTCCCTGGCTCCAGTCCATTGATGATCTGGAATTAAATTCAGCAGCTATCACCAAACGTATCAGTGGCAATACCTTTAGCGACACCTTAGATCTCTCCAGCCTGCTCAAGGCATCCCAAACCATTTCTAGCCAAATTGTGTTGGAGCGTCTGACCCAGGAGCTGATGGAGATTTTAGTGGAAAATGCAGGGGCACAGCGGGGATATTTGCTCTTGCAGGGGGATACTGCCCTTGGCATCGCGGCTTACAGTGGCACTGATAATGGCACTGTAAGCGCTACTGATAATGGCACAGAGAGTGGCACCGACACTATGCCCGTGGCCAATGATGCGACAGACCCAAACCAGCTGCCCCTATCCCTGATCAACTATGTGATGCGTACGGCAACGCCCCTGGTATTGGGGGATGCCGCCAATGCAAAAGACTTTATGCAAGATCCCTACATTCGGGGTCATCAGCCCAAATCAATTCTCTGTGTGCCACTGCTACATCAGGGTAACCTGACGGGGCTGGTGTATTTTGAACATTGTTTAACAACCAATGCCTTTACCCGTGATCGGCTAGAGGTGATTAATTTACTCTCATCCCAGGCGGCGATCTCAATTCAAAACGCTCAGCTCTATAACACCCTAGAGCAAAAAGTTGCCCAGCGAACCCAGGCTCTGACGGCAGAGCGGGCTAAGTCAGAACGATTGTTGCGCAATATTTTGCCCGTGGCCATTGCGGAGCGTCTGAAGCAGGATGAACAGGCCATTGCCGATGGCTTTGAAGAGGTGACTGTTCTGTTCTGTGACATTGTGGGCTTTACCCCCCTGTCTAGCCAGATTTCTCCGGCTGAGCTGGTGGCCTTTCTCAATCAGGTGTTTTCAGTCTTTGATCAGCTATGTGAGCGCCATCAGCTAGAGAAAATTAAAACCATTGGGGATGCCTACATTGCCGTAGGGGGGCTACCTGGCAGTGCGACGGATCATGGGGGTGCGATCGCAAACATGGCCCTCGACATGGTCCAAGCCATTCAATCGTTTACCTACCCGCTGGCGAGCGAGTCGGCCCAGCCCCTACAGGTCCGCATTGGCATTCACATGGGGCCCGTAGTAGCTGGCGTCATTGGCACCAAAAAATTTGCCTATGACCTGTGGGGCGATACGGTCAATGTGGCTAGCCGGATGGAATCCCAGGGGGAAACAGGCAAAATTCAGGTAACCCCTACGGTCTATAAAAAGCTGGCCCATCAATACAGGTTTGAACAGCGTGGCCCCATTGATGTTAAAGGCAAAGGGGAAATGATCACCTATTGGTTAACAGGGAGCCGATAGCGACCAGTGATTAGCCGTTCACCCTTTACTCAAGAGAGAAATCTGGCTCAGCATCAATCGATACCCGGTTCCATTCTGGGGTGGGCATATTGTTGGTGGCTTCCCGCAGTGTCCGTTCCCAATATTTACGAATTTTTGCCAAATAGGGATCGCTAGACTGGAGCTGCACCCGGTGGCGAATTTCATAACTGTCAGCTTCATAGAGCACCATATTGATGGGGGGGCCGACAGAAATATTGGAGCGCATGGTGGAGTCGATGGAGAGTAGGGCGCATTTTGCGATCGCATCCAACGACGACTCATGGGTCAGGGTGCGATCTAAAATCGGCTTGCCATACTTGGTCTCACCAATCTGCAAAAATGGCGTTTCTGGAGTGGCCTTGATACAGTTGCCCTGGCTATAAATCAGATACACCTCCGGCGCTTCCCCCGGCAGCTGCCCTCCCACCAAAAAGTTGCACTGAAACTTAATGCCATCTTGATCTAACCAATTACGGTCTTCATCCTGCAGCTTACGAATTTCATAGCCGATGTAGCGGGCCACTTCGTACATGGTGGGAATGGTATGAAGCGAATCCTTGGCACCATTTTTAATATCTTGCCCCAGCTGATGCACCACAGCCTGGGTCACCGACAAATTGCCCGACACACAGGCAACGATCACCCGCTCTTTAGGAATCGAAAAGTCAAACAGCTTTTGATAGGACGAAATATAATCCACCCCAGCATTGGTGCGAGAATCTGCGGCTAAGACCAACCCTTCTTTTACCGATATTCCTAAGCAATAGGTCATTAAGTCAGACTCCGGTTGTAATTGACCAAAATGTAGGTAAGACACCATCTAAGAAAACGTCGGTCCCCCACTTTTTTCATCCATGACCATAGTAGGGGCTGCTAGACCTCGGCTGTGCCAAAGTTTCATCGTGCCCCTAACAATCCGCTACCCCGCACCATTAGCCGATACCTCAAAATGCTCTCATCTCCATAGATGAGAATTTTCTAATTTATATGGCTAGAAAACAATGTTTTAATCGTAGTGAAGTCACCACCCCTGCGATCACTGCACCTGGCGTCACTACACCTGAAATCACCACACCTAACGTGTCGAATTACTGCCTAGATTTCATGTAGATACGTAACACATTACGTACATCCCTCGAAAGACCCAGTTTTCTCTAGTTTAATTAGAAAAATCAATCATTTTGGCAAAAAGAATTTATTTTTGTCAATCGTTTTCCTGTGATGACTGATTCTCAAGTCATTTGAGGTTTAGCCTCTGGTGACATCAGCGTTGTTTTCTTATCGAACGTCAATTGGGACGTTAACCTATGGGCATCTCTTTGTTTTTATCGATTGAAGATCAGTATGAATCTCTACGCAGGGTGAATACGATTCCAATGATGAATCTGATCAGTCACCAGATTGAAGAACAGGTGATTAATCATCAAATTTCAACTGACTTTTTTGCAGGGTTTCAGCGGTTTTCCAATTTTCCCGAACAGCTACGTCGCTACAGTCGTCTTGGCTCAGTGTGTCGCCGGGTTTATGTGCTTGGGGTCCCAGACTGCGAGCCTGCCAATATTTCGGGCATCGAATTTGTGGAGTTAGCCCCGTCGTCATCGTTAGCTCAGGAATGGTTTTTGCTAGTTAACACCCCCACATTTTGGGCTACCCTGGTGGCTCGAGAGGTGCCTGAAAAAGACTTGGTGACAAATAGCCGACAATTTGATGCTGTCTGGTCCTACGATGTTGAGGTGGTTGAACGCATAGCGCTGCTGCTTTCTCAGCTCATGGAGAGACCGTATCATCCTATCCGTGAACGGGACTATGCCCAGCAGAATTTCCATATTTCTGAGATGAATAGCTGCATCGTAGACCAGCTAGAGGAAATTAATACGCTGAGTCAACGACGGTGGTCTCGGATGCAAACTCTTCAGGCGTTTTCTGCAATCTCAACCCAGCGTTTGCTGCAGTTTTTGCAGGCCGCCGCTCAAGTGTTGTTGGATGTTTTTGGGGCGACGGGCGTTGCGATCGCATTTCAGACTGACGATGATAGTTATAAAGTTGTCGTTGCCGCCGGAGAAGCCATGGGTCAAGGATGGAGCGTACATCTGACCGATGGAATTTGTGGCCAGGTCCTACGGGAACATCGTCCCGTCCACTTTAAGGATACGAGCTATCGACAACGGTTTGACTCACAGCTGCCCACTGCAAAATGTTTGATGGCAGCCCCCATAGAAGCCATTAAACAGAGGGGCGTCATCGCCCTAGGCCATCCAAAACCTAACCTATGGGATGAGGAAGATTTGGATATGTTAGAGGCCATAGGCCGTTTTATTGCCGTTGAGAGTAGACATTTTTTTCGGCGAGCCCAAGCAAAAATCAAGTCCCAGCAGCAAAACCATAATTCCCATGCTGTTCCTTCTGAATCCAGTCTTCAAACGATGGGACGACAGTTGCGATGACACCTGGGATGAGAGTTCTGAGTAACTAATCTCCTCTAGACTCGATTAAAAGAGACAATTTTATAGGGGCACTCCCGTAGGGGCACTTCCTTGTGGATGCCCGTCGATACCGGGTGCTTATGTGCAATCGCCTTACCGTTTTCCTATGTCTGATTAGTCTGATGACAGATTAACTGCTGCACCTTAGCAATGGTCTGGTTAAATTCTGGCCCCTTCCGCTGGGGCGTTGCCTCAAATGCCCGCTGTTCATCTTCCATCATCAGTACATCCTGCTTCACCAACCCCGCCAACAACCCTCGAGCAGCATTAAACAAACGCTGCTTAATAAAGCGACGGAAGCCAATAGGAAGTTTGTGTAACCGATGAAACGCCCCCAAAGAAACAAAATGAACCAGATATGCTCTGGTGTAGGTTTCACTCACCGGACAAAATAAACAATAAATTTTAAAGTCCTTCCCTAGGGTAGAGCGCCAGTGGGGATAAACATAGCTGACATCCAAATTGGTGGGGCGCAGCTTACGCATGGCGGGGATAAACAACTGGCCCACCGAATAAATCTTGTCTATTTTGTAATAGCTCTCGGCGTCGTAATGGGCATCGACTCGCGTAGCACTCGTTTCAATGTCTCGCAAGACCGGATTTGCCCAGGCCTGGAGATCATCGTGCAGCCGCCCGTGGTACATATCCATCAGGTTCTCGATCAAAAATGAGAAGTGAGACTGGGTATCAATGGTGGTGTAGGACGCAATATAGTTGAGCTGATCCCATTCGGGCAGCCCCAGCAGGGGTACGGTGTCGGCCCGGTCTGTGTCCCCTGGAAACAGCCAGATAAAACCGTCTTGTTCTCGAACGGGGTAGCGACGCAGCCGACAGTTGGGCAGCTTTTGTTTGTCAGTTAAATAGGGGACCTCCACACAGGCACCGGCTCCATTAAACTGCCAGCCGTGGTAAACGCACTCCAGCTGATTACCCTGCACCTGACCGTGGCTCAGGCGGACCTGGCGATGGGGGCAGCGATCCTCAAGACCATGGACAGTGTGACTAGCATCGCGGTACAGCACAATTGGCTGCTGCCAGAGCACAACGCCCAGGGGCCGATCCGTCAGCTCCCTGCTCTGGGCAACCACGTACCAGTGGTTGCGGTTAATGGGGGCGCGGCGTAGTTTTTCCATGGACAGTGGCCGTGTCCGGGGCACGGGTGCCGCTGAGAGATCCTGGGGTGGGGCATTTTGTTCTAGCTTTTGGGTCACACCTTAAACACTCCTTCAGGGTTAACAGACATCAGCGGTCGACGGGCGCTGCCTTCCCGTTGTAACACTTCATTGGCGGCCATTAAACCACTGCTGACGGCCCGCTCCATCAGGCCACAGGGGAAGGGCATTTTTACCCAGTCTCCGGCAAACATGAGGTTGGGGACGGCGGTGGCGCTGCTGGGGCGATTGGGATAGCTGCCCGGTGGGAAACCGGCAAAGTTCTTTTGGTTAACCAGCTCCTGGTGCAAAATGTTGGCCCCTTCCAGTTCAGGGACAATCTCCCACAGTTCTCGTTTAAAGGTGTCTAGGAGGGCCTGCTGGGTGGGAAACTGTTTCTCTTTATAGCAGTAGGCATGGAGTTCCACCACACTCCCCCCGGTGTCTTCGGCCCATTTTGTATAGTCTCCCTGTACCTTGTGGTAAAGGGTAATGCTGTCGGTAAGGTCGTACCCGGAGAGGGAGGTAAACCAGCTTTGATCCCAGGCAAAGTCACGGTCTAACCAAAACCGCCCGACGGCAAAGGGGTCAGCCACCTGTAGCTGATTCACCTGGGCCATGACGGTGGGGCTGGGGTCTCCCTGGGATAGGGAAAAGAGATTTTTGATGCCGGGAATATCGGCGGCAAAGACAAAGTAGTCGGCGTCTAGGCTGTCGGCCAGTCCGGTTGGGTTGTTAACTGGGTTGGCGGCAATGAGCTGGATGCGGTCGGCGTCTCGTTTGAGCACCTTAAACTGGGCCAGGTTCTCCTGGGCAGGACCGCTAACTACCTTGCCTTGAGCATCGTAGGCGGCTCCATGGCAGGGGCAGATAAAGCTGTCACCATTGGCGGCGACTGCTTTGTTAACGCTGCAGCCCTGGTGGGTACAGGTGAGGGAGATGGCGCTATTGCTGTCGGCGTTGACCACAAATAGCCGGTCACCCGCACCATAGTAGTCGGTGGTATCTGTGCTGAGTAGGGGGTTGCGATCGCACCAAAAGGGCACCGGATTCACCGCCATATTTCCTTTCTGATAGTCAACGCTAGCAATTTTCCCATCCTGCCAATTAATCTGACTGACGGTTACCCCAGTCAGGATACGTCCGCCATTGGCCTCAATCGCATTACTCAGGGGATCCACCAAACAGCGACCCATGTCTTCACAAGTACCGTTAAAGGCCAGCCCCTCCGGATTACCAAAAAAGTAAAAGTGGAAAAACTGCATCAGCTCCCCGGCGCTGAGCACATCGGGGGAGTTTAAGCTCGACTTAGCAAAGGGCAAAAAGTACAGGTCGTACAGCCCTTTGGGAAACTGCCCCTGGCCCCACTCATCCACTGAGAGATGATCCAGTCGCTCGTAGGTTTGGGGCATGCGGAAGCTGGTAATCTCCCGAAATACTTCCAAATGTTTGAGCTTTGTGAGGTTAATGCCCCAGCTAAGACGGTTGTCTGAGGAAACGGCCAGATCCACAATGTTCCAGGGAAAGGCAGCATTACTAGGGTAAAAGGCCTCGGGTTTGTAGCCGTTTTTGTAAAGAACGGCATAGAAATTAAGCGACTGAAAATTATCCTGGGCCTTAAGCTCATCCACCAGGCTAAACAGGTTGTAATACTGGGGAAAGAACCCATGGAAGCCGTGTTCCATGCGCAGCTCATGGTCCCCTACTTGGATCGGCCAGCTGGCGATTTTACCCCCCAGCTGCGGCGAACGCTCCAGTAGGGTCACCGCCACACCGCGCTTGCTAAGTTCGTAGGCGGCGGCCAGTCCGGCCAGGCCACCCCCCACCACCACGGCTTTAGTGGCGCGACCAACAGTGTTGGGTAAATCGAGCCGATCAACTTGGTGTAGCGTGGGCCGGGGTTTGGCAAAGCGGGTATAGCCTAGGGTACCGCCGACGGCCCCTGCGCCGAGTAGCTTGAGCGCGCTCCGTCTAGAAATATCAGGGGGTTGCCAGGAGTCAGGGAATGGATTCATTAAGGAAACGGAAACTAATCGGTGAATGGCCCATAATCCTTACGGAGACCTGGGACTGTTTGGATTGCTATGGTTTTGGCCTGTTCAAAGGTGGTTAACGTTAGCTAACCTTGGCTAACCGTTTAACGAACTTCTCTAACGGCGTGTTTACGAGGATGACGACCCAAACTTGATATAAATCAAATTCGGTACAAATCTTAAACCACAAGCTCTGCTAACAGACAACATTCATGATTCATTTAATGGCTCAGCACTGGCAGGAAACGATGGCCGTGGCCCAGCGAATTTTATTGGAGCTGGTGCGGCGGCGACGGAGTCTGATTTTTTGGGCCATTTTTCCGACGCTGCTGCTGTTTCTAAATAGCACTATCACGGCAGAACGGGCCCAGTTAGACCTGGCAACAGCTCTGGAGGTGGTGGCGCCCCCTACCCTAGTGGGGGCAGCGCTATTTTTTAGCTGTTTGGGGGGCAGTGTGGCCACGGTGGTGGCGGAGCGAGAGCACAATACTTTAAAGCGGCTGTTTTTATCGCCGCTGCGGGGGGTGTCTTACTTTTTGGGTATTGTCGTCGCCCACAGTGCCATTGGGGTGGGGCAGACGCTATTGGTGTTTGCGATCGCACTTGCCCTTGGTGCTACCTTTCCCGGTTCCTGGCCCCTCGCCATGGTGATTATCCTGCTCAGCATCCTGGCCTACGTGGGAGTAGGCTTTATCCTCGGCACCCAGTTTGCCCGCCGCACCGAAGATGTCAATGCCCTGGTCGCCGCCTTTGGGGTACCGCTGCTAATCCTGGGTGGGGCCTTTATGCCCACGTCCATCTTTCCAGACACCCTCCTACAACTGGCCCGGTACAACCCAATTTTTCACATGACCGAGGCCCTGACCCT
>ERZ1740065.1211-NODE-1211-length-15255-cov-10.735263_pt1 | contig 15255 bp, 16 predicted proteins | sample MGYA00581738_ERZ1740065 | MGnify/ENA primary metagenome ERZ1740065 (study PRJEB43018, sample SAMN04849749) | marine metagenome | isolation source: floating plastic debris | place: Pacific Ocean | collected 2008-09-01 | study: EMG produced TPA metagenomics...
CCCCTCCTTCCCCTTCCCTGCCTCTCTAATCTTTCTCTCCACCTATCTCCCTCTCTCTATCCCTCTCTCTCCCCCTCCATCTTGTGGTATCATGCACTCATTATCAGCTGGTTTTCTGTTCTAGGTTGAGGTTTTTGCGTCGCGCTACTTCCATGTGTCACTCCTTGTGGGGCATGTGACGATGCTGGTTGTATTTTACTGGATTGATTGGAGCCGACTGTTCAGTCTCTCCGAACTGATTTCACCAAAGCCGCGCCGCCCTCTGACATCAAACGGTAACCACTATTATTTCCATGGTTGCGTAATCAAATTGATGCCTCAGTATTCACATGCTGTTTGTAGACATAGTCAAGACCCTATTCCTCTGTAACTTTATTGGAATGAGCTTCTCCAGATCTCTGCACTACCAATTCTACATCTGGTATTTCCATACACTCCACTATCTTGTATGGACTATTAGAATGCCATCCCCTTACAGGTATGTGCTCTACATGCTCATCCCAGTCCCAAAATCCATTCAATCACTATCTAGGTAAACTGCGAGACCATTCTATGGATTTGGCTTTCAACTGAGATATTGAACAAAATTCACAGCTTTCCCGGGGAGTTGTGCTCTCAGGAAGGTAGCCGGTGCCAACTACTGTAAAAGTGGAAACATTAGTGATTGAAATATAGGCTTCGCACAATGGGAATGGTAGTAAGAAGGAATGTTAGTGTTTGTAAATGGAGTAGAAGCGCCTCCCTAAAACTAAAAAAAAAATCAGCATCTCTAAGGTCACTAACATGCCTACGATCATCGGAAGGCTTCTATTAATAATGAGATCACAACTCCAAAACGTTTTCATAGCGACAACTCAATAGAGAACTTAGTTGTATCTATAATTAGCGATCTCCAGCTAATCGCTACATTCGCTAAATATTTTCTATGCTTACAGTTCCGCTCTTACAGTTCCGCTCTTACAGTTCCGCTCTTACAGTTCCGCTCTTACAGTAACTGAATAGGATTAGGTTTGCTGCTGAAATAGCGGATTCCCAATGTTAGAACAGCCTGAATGTTATCTGCTGAGATGGAGACTGGTTTCAGCCAATATAAGCTTTCCAGCAGTGTGGACGCTGCGTAGCCATGAGCAGACTACAGTTGTATTGGTAGCATGTAATCATAGAATCACTCGTAGTGACGGCTGTTAGAGAGGCTCCCTCCAGGGGGAGGCTCCGTCCAGGGGGAGGCTCCGGAGAGGAGGAGGCTTCGGAGAGGGGGAGGCTCTGTCCGGGGGGGGGGGGGAAGGCAACAACCAGGGGGAGCAAAGGACCGGAGGGGGGGGAACGGACCGGGGGGAGGAAAGGGAGGGGGGAGGGAGCGGGGGGGGGGAAGGCTCCATCCAGGGGGAGACTCTGTCCGGAAGGGGAGGCTCCGTCCAGGGGGAGGCTCCGGAGAGGGGGAGGCTCCGGAGAGGGGAAGTCGGCATCCTGGAGGGATTGTCGCGCTTTGATGATTTGTGATGCTTCACTCCAAAGTGAAACGCTGATCTTAACTCCTACTGTGGAAATTCTCACAGTAAGTCTCTCACTTGTACGAGAATGTATGAGACAGGCTAGAACTCTGACGAGAATTCACCTACATTGTCTACCCCTGACCCCGGTAGTATTATCATGGTCAGATTTCATAGCCTTTATAGATGAATTCACTATTCAACTAGTTAGGTTGATTTTGGAGCAAGATTCCTGTGTGCCACTTTAGTGGTGTTGTTAGAACTAAGTGTATTAAAGAACTGAGGGGATAATATGGTGATAGTTCACTGCTGTTAGCCTGCCGTCTCCTCACGCATACACAGTCAAATCTGTCCAAGTGTATGGCTGCACATAGAACGGCCATGACTGCCAGCAAGGGAAAATTCGAACAGGAAATTTTCTGCCTTCATGTACATCATGTATTACTATTATAGTATATTACCTTTATTATTATACCATATTATTACTATTATTATCATTATTATAAAGATTCAATCCTTTAGTATCCAAACATTAAATAGGTATTTTTAGGCAAAAATTGAGAGCTCGTTTACAATATTGTAATGTATCAATGACAATAACAAATAAATAAAAGTGGAAATATTAGTGTGGAACAATATTGAGCAATTTTCTGGCAATTGCTAACGATAAATCCAGCTAGATTTTCTGTCGGAGTTGTCGCATCACAAGGACTTATCGAAGTTATCATGTCGTTATCAATGAAACTGCTACAATAACCGTGTGACTCAATAGATGCTGTTTGTTTCCGAGGGGAGTGACTTATACTCCGTTTTTTAAATGGACTCCATCTACCGACGCTAACATCTCTTCCTGCTACCATGCTTACTTTTTGGCGAATGCTGAATATAGTGCCAATTAATCGATTTTTTGTGGGCCTGTGGTGCACACAGAAAGTAATTACATGAACTAATGTGGTAAATTAGTCACCTGAAAAGTTAAAAAAGTCATAGGGTTGGCAACACTGTTCATACATCGTTATGCGCTCTGCTAAAACAACTCATCATTAGTTTTCACTTTCTCCACAATTTATTCTGTAACTCGGCTATCAGATATACACTGCTAACCAGCTGACTAAGTGATTGTCTCACAGGTTGCTGGTCCTCGGAGTTATAGAGCTCTGCTGGAACACATATCCCTCCACAGCACTGAGTAGCGCTGCATTACACGCAGCGCACGCAGTCATCCTCACTGGCACGATTATCACCATGGTCAAGTCTAGAGAGAATGGTAAAGTGGAGTGATGGTTGCTCTGTATCACATCTCCTGACCGCTGCTATAACTGCTTACTTAGCTTACTCCATACTAGTCATCAATAGGTAGTATATAATAGCTAATATCTAAACATAATGGAATCACTACATTGATGTGAAAACTAATCGAGTAGGGTAGAATAGTATGTCAACTAAGATGACTATGTGGGACGATGTTGTGAGGCAGAGGCAGCATTATTGGTATAGTTGGTATCAGCCTCTTCACTTCTCCATCTAGTGATTGTCTACAAATAAAAATCAGGCCGCTGCTATAGAATTGCATAAATTCCTGCTTTCTAAATATAGCCGTGAGGAAATGAATGCTCCAACTTATTGAGTAAATACTGTAGCGGATGTGGAAGTCAATGAGCAGTTTGAAAGCTATCAGGCCATACATAGACACCACATATATTGACACCTACCTGCGCCTAGTTGCCAGTGGTGGCAGTAAACCATGTCTGCTGCGTCTGGCTGTCTGCCGTTTAGACCGGCGGCGCTGACTCCCTCGTCCATTAGACAGCTGTCGATCCATTCTTACTTTCTCAGCCGAGTTATAAATGCTGCACATCTCTCTATCCATGAAGTTCAGCTGGTCACGACTGCTGTTATGGTGTTTCCTATCATAGCTGACGTAAGAAGATAGCCTGTTCCAATGTTTCTCAGCTGGCAGCTCACTCGCCAGCCTAGCCTTCCTAGCATGAGGGTTTCCAATCTCACTATACTTGGAGCAGGTCAAGGTCACCTTCCTCCCAGCCTTGTCATAGTCAAGCAGTGTCTCGATGGGTATGTGGAAAGCGACAGGCACTGAAGGCAGCTCGGATACTATGGTCACCTTCGAACTGGGCTGTAGACTGGACAGCTGCGACAGACGAGGGCTGTGCTTGTTATCACTGGTTATGATTGAAGGAAACCCTAAGCTGTCAAAGTCGGACAATTCCGATACTTCTGAGACGATACTATGGCTACCACTCACAGCTGGCTTCGAATCCGGGACTCTAGAGTCAGAGAGCATATTATAGACTTGAAAACTGACCAAAATTAAGTTTCCCTGCACATTTTCTCACCTTGACATTGCATTCATGTTATAGTTATGATTCTGCGCGACTCGAGGCTCATAAAACATCTCTACCTGCGGCAGCTGGCTACTCCTTCAGTCTGTCTCTACCTGCAGCGGCTGGCTACTCTCTCAGTCTGTCTCTACCTGCGGCAGCTGGCTGCTCCCTCAGTTGCCACTTTCACACCTCAAGTGAAAAGCCAGTTGCTGATGGGCTGACATTCCACATCACAACTTCAAAACATGTGGGCATGGTTGTGACTACAGCCTTGACTGTGACTGTAGGCTTGTATTCACTGCGCTTGAGTAACAGGAGAGAGTAGCCAGTGGCCAATTAGAATTTGAGCCCAATAACAACAATATCTCTGCAGGTGGTATTGTTCCACACTCCTAAAATAATAAAACCACCAGTCTCGTTCTGTGAAGTGAAGCCCTTAGGATCTGGTTCTGTATTGGAGTCAGGTGGAGATATATGCAGCTCTGTCACAACCACGATAGAAATGGCCGACTATTACACTCGCCAAACGTGCCGAAGTTGGAGCAAGTGGAGACAACCCAGCTAGTATTTCGGAACAGAGTGCTGCTAATTGGAATCTGAGCAGCTGAAATAAGTACAAAGCCTTTTGTTACTACAGGAAACTGGAATTCAAATGATCAATGGTGTAATTGTGTACTAAGTCACTGCTGCTATACCCCCAGGGATGATTTGTACTTCAGCTTCACTGTAAGAATAAAAACCATCACTGTTTAACCAGTAATCAGCTGGTCAAGGCGGTGGCGGTCTCAATGCTGTCAACCTGACTGATATAGGTCGCCTGTAGAGACGGGCTGTGTTGCTAGGTATGAGTAGTACAGCGTGATTGCATAGGGTAATATAAACATTGACTCAAGTGTTGCATTTCATTGCTGCTGATATACCAATAGTTAGTAGCAGATTATCTTTTCTCACTTACTCACAGTGGACCAGTCTCTGAAATCAACCTATAGATCAGATGTTTAGTTAGTTGTGTAACCGGGGCTGTCTTCTCCTGAACTCACAACTACTTCATTATAGCTCAACTAGGATTTCTGTATTCTCTTTCCCATTGCATACCCTAACACAGTCTTTTCTGGGTGCAGAAAATATATGAACACCTAGTCCTGTTTCCTAGTTTACACCACCAGTATAGCAAGTGCTTGATTTCTAAGTTGGAATCGTCTTCCCCTGGTTTTTACCACGCTCTGTAGCCTGGGGATTTGTAGTGATCATTGATGTACACTGCATCTGTTTATAACTGAAGGGATGGGTTTGTTTTACAATGTATAATATACAGTATGTATTATATTAGTATTTATTGTCTTGTCGGAGAAAGAGAATCTATCATAGCTTGGGCTATCTTCTCTCCTTTAGCTTCATCACCTCTCATCTCCTTTGCTTTCACGGTTGAAACAGGCTCATCAGTATTCAGCTTCGGAGAGATAGTCACTGCTGTAGTCTTCTTATGCTGCCCTCTGCTCCATCTCTGAGTTCTACTCATCAGTTGTTTCAGGGAGTGGCGTGTGGGAGAGTGTGCAGTGTGGGCGAGGGGCTTAGATCGATACGTCTGGTATATCTGTGCATCTAATGTCATTGTTTCATAACTCTTTAAGTCATGGAACCCTACATCTGGGTCAACATAAGCACTCACTGCCTCTTCGTCTTTACAGCTCTCTGCTGCTTTAACTCTTCTCTTATGAATGATGAGAGCTGCGATTATACAACACATTACTGTAAGCGCACTCACGGCAGAGAGAGTGAGAGTTAGGATTAAACGGTCTTCAGATCTGTCGATATACAGTGCCGATACTATGTTTGACAAGTCTCCCTCCACACCAAACTCATCCACGGCAGTCACTCCTATCCACAGGGTTCGATTCATACCCAGATGAGTGTCGGGTATCGCCATATATAGCAGCACCCTCTCACCAGGCTCGATGCCTTTCACCTCCATCTGCTGACCATAAATGCTTGCAGACGTCTTCGATTCATGACGCAGGTCGCTGAGGGAATGCGAAGACCAAATGGTATACGTAGTCACAACTCCGATAGCATAGTCAGCGCCTGGCGCTGTAAATGTTAGTGTGATTTCTGTCTGCTGCACCTCTACTACCTGCAGGTCTACGATGCGAGACGGAGGAAGCAGAACAGACACGTTCTTGACGAAGTCAGTGAAATTAGCGATGAAGAAGCCCACACTGTCATATCTCATGTAGTCCAACCTTCAATCAGAGTCGTGTGTATAGTGATGAAAGATTACTGCTGTTGGTCTCTCAGACTAGTCATGTTCATTGGACAGACACTCACCCCTCTACCTGCACACTGACTGCGTAAGTACCATTCTCGGACTGGTAGTTGGAGAAGAACTGGGAGTAGATGCCATCTCCGGGAATGATATCAGCAGCACTACTTCCGTCATCGTGGAGAGAGATAGGAAATGTAATGGTGAGATTGGAGACAAGAGATTGGTAATAGACTGACGCTTGCACATATGTAGGGGTGGAGGGGACAGAGCCTGGAGGAATGACAGCATGGACAGAGACAGTCGGGATGGGCACACCTAGAAGTGCAGAACCAGCAATCGTTAGAGCTGCGTATGTCACTACTGCTCTTTTTAGTCACTATATAGTATGCATATAGCAGCCTGGTGGAGGGTGTATACAATACCTGGAGTGATTGTGAAGTTAGACAGGCCATGTACTAATAGCGTCATTCTCAATGGCTGCAATCCAGTTTCTTGTACTTCTCGCTTAAGCTGCTGCTCTGTGTTTGGTACAGAGTTGACTTTAATGGTGAACACACACTGTGGACCTCTATTGGTTACCCTGTAAGCATACGACAATGTCGCACTCATTCTGTCAGCTGACACATCTTCGTGACCATAGAAGCTCACCTGTACTCATATTTTGATGCCGATGGCATATTTTCATCTCCGATGTTGAACACCCAGATGTCTGATTGGATGGAATTGATAGTCTTCTGCGTTATGACAGATCGATCCACAGCTAAGGTGAAGGTGAGGTTACAGGACTGGGACAGAACGCGCCAGTATATGTACACGCTGGCATGATGACGATAAGCCTGCTCCAGTTTGAAATAGCCGTCTATCTCGTCATCTCTGTCCACCGGATACTGGTCAGCAAATATCTATAGCAGTTAGAGCCGAGTGTGAGTGACATATATGGTCTGTTTCACTGCATGCGCATGTATATATAGTGTAACGTGGGCGAATACTACCTGTATGGCTTGTTGTTCTACCTTCTGACGTCTTGATGTCAGACTTCCAAAGGCGTCGATCACAGAAAGAGGGTCGTCACCGCTTTGATATATTTTAGAGCCAATCTCGTTGGCTAGAGACTTTATTCTTATATCTACACAGCAAGTGTCGTAGGACTGTGATTCAATGATACTCTATGGTTATAATTTTCAGCAACGGTACATACCGTCGGCGTATGCTGTGAGGAGGATAATGTCTATGAAGACGTTCTCTGCTGTCGATTGGCGGAATGTGTACTTGAGTTTCTCTTCATTTTTGTTGTCCTTGCCATCAGTGAGAAGAAGGAAGAAGGCACCATTAGGTCTCTTCAGTTGACTGAAGGCTTTCTCTATACCACACCCTAAATATCACACAATAGCTATCAGTCTTCCTACCTACCTCGGTGAGAGTGTGATGGCAGTGAGAGTGTGGCGGTGTGACAGTATGAGGAAACACTGACCGATACACGTGTATCCAACTGCCGTCAAATTTGTTAGCGACTCAGCTGCCCGTGACCTTGTCTCATCTGAATTAAGCTCAAGCGTCTCCTCACTGTCGCTATAGGGGAAGACAACTCTACCCTCTCCGTTGAATATCACGATGGCTACCTTCACACCATCTTCTAGTACTTGTGTCAGCAGAAGTTTGATGATGGTTGTAGCTAAGAGAAGGCGTTCGCCTTCCATACTTTTGGAGACATCCAGAATGAAAACCACAGTACGACTATCACGCTCTTTGTGGATGGAGAAACTGGGTGCTGTAAACGGTTCCTTAGCATCCACTTTGGTATCTAAAAGAATTGGTCAGACACCCATTCAGTACGGTAAACCGTTCAGCATTGCTCACCTGCCCACTGTTCAGGCGCAGAGTTCAGCACACAATGAAGTTATATACCTGAGAAATCAGTGTGTTGCGATATAACCTCCTGGACACTTTGACCTTGACACAGCCTATTGTGTCGATTCGGAGCCTCGTAGTTATGGGTGCTGCTGTTACAGGTGTGAAAGACCTAGAGGATAAAGGATAACAATGAAAGCTGTCAGTCATCGCCCTATGGATACTAGCTGATGGGTGTAATCCTACGTTTGGCAGCTTGTAATGAGACATGATAGACGGTGCGGGTTTCTCTGGATTTATAACAGAAAATGAGCAGCTTTCTTCAGGCAATGATGTCTGCCTATTGACGTCTGCATATTCTTCATCTTCCGTTATCTGGCAGCTTGTTGATGTCTTCAGTTTCTCAGAGCACCTATATGTACAATATGTTTGAGTAAATACAATGATGTCACAGTACAAGCTGCACTGGTCTCTCCCTCTCTCACCTGACAGCTGAGATGGTATTACTAGATGAATGATAGAACCTTTGGGTGTCGATGTCTATAACACTGTCAAGTAACGGGTACTCCTCAAACACCCCATAGCGACCACTCAGCCAACTATGGTAGAGAAGACGACTCCCATCTGCATTATTAACGACATTCAGGGACCTCCACAGTGTCAGGATATAGAAAGTCTTTGACTGTTCATCTCACCGTGGAACTGCGATTGTGTTGCTGCGCTGTCTAGTATCAGCTGTTTGTCGATGTTCATGAAGAGAGCTGGCTGCCCACAGCCGAGCACATGATGGGTGGAGGCTAGTGTAGCAGACCCGCCCTCTCTGATGATGATACTGGCGTCCTCAGGTCGATAGTCTGAGCTCTCATCATCAGCATCTACTCCAGTCCAACTAGATGGCAACAGAATGCTGATGTTGCCGAACTGTACACCGAGGCTGTCATATAAACTCCTGGACACAGCAGTCAGTAAGTTCTGTAAGGTACAAGTTTGTAGAGTCATCACAGACTATGAGATGAGCCAATACCTGCTGATACTGCTGACTAACCTGCGCAGTGATGAGATACGTTGAGGAGTCGGATGGACCTTCTCTGTGCCCTACATATACGACTATGCCTTGGTAGCGACCCGTGCTGTCTATGCTGATATCGGCCTGAGAGAGAAGCTGAGTCAGGTAGCAGCTGGCGGATCCAATTAGAATAAACGCCAGCAGTGTATCTATGAACCTCATTTTCTGTAGAATTGAACAGAATTACTGTATACATAAGAATTTTAGCGACCTCACAATAATAGCTATAATAGCAACTAAGCTGAAGACGCTATTAATGTTGAACGCTATATACTCAAGGTCGCTATTTTTAGTTTTCATTGAAGACAAATTGCTAAAAATTCTAAACACTATTATTCAAAATACTGAAATACTGCTATTTTGGAAAAAACGCTATAGTTTTAGAACGCTAAAATTTCTATGTATACAGTACATCAATTACACTTAGCATCGGCTTCGACATGAATTGTCATAAATATCACATCGAATACGCATTACCTGTGGGTAGGTGATAAGTACAGTCAAAGTACTAAGTGCCTATGGGTACCCGTATGGTCACAGTACTGACTGCCTGTGGGTACCCGTACAGTCACAGTACTAACTGCCTGTGGGTACCCGTACAGTCACTACAACTCAATATTGGTAGATGGACTTATTCATAGGAGTGGGAGACTAGTACGAGAGCCACTGTTATAAAGAGAAGTGATCAGATATGAATGCACGAAATATTCGTTACTGACACGTAGTGGGCATAATACAACTGAGACATGTGTAAATAGTAACGTCATATTGATGATATTGACTCAGTGAGGCAGCAGCTTGAGTGAAGGATGAAGCACTATGAGCTCATCAGTTACAAGGAGTCTCTGCTTGTTACGTGGTGTTGAACCCATTCAGCTTACTCAACTACCAGTTCAATACTATGACGTGAATGTTTTGTAGGGTTTGTACTCATAACACTAAACCATGTTTACCCACACAATCTTTATACATAGACCTTTATCAGAAGTATACTGCTCACTCTCTTGACTATATGGCAGATTTCTGAAACAGTTAGTTGGTCTGAATTTCGGACAGCTTTCAAACTTGCGCAATAACATTACATTTTCACTTTATCTATGGCATTAGCCATGTTGTTGTTGAGGCGATGAAACCACTGAGATAGATGTGGGTACGTAGTGCATCACCTTCCTACCAGTAGAACGCACCAACACAATCATCAGAGCAGAATCATTATCTGCCTCATCCAGCGCAGCAATATTAGTATGGTCCTAATTACGCTGCTAAGAATCAGGAATGTACTGTAGAACCGGATTTGATAGCGACGCATATGTCAGCGTTCTCATGAAAATGGGCAGGAAATAAAAATAATAGCGATCTAATGATAGCGATTTCATAAATGGGAAGACAACTCCCCTATAAGGTATAATGGGTATATTTTCTATAGCGAAACCAATGATAGCAATCATTCGTTGTCGCTATTTTCGCGGCTATTAGACCGTCGCTATTAAATCCGGTTCTACAGTATATGAATTCTAAATCAATGCTAGATGTGAGATACACTTACAGGACAGTTGCATATGTCACTTACGTACAGTAGGTACGACAGGTAGATAGAACCTTCACAGCTGCATGTATGGTAAACTACGTGCGGCTGTGTTGTGACTATTGTGGACCCCACTTCACTAACCAATGAATTGCTGCATTCGAATGTGCTGGTGTTTATGAGTATGAGCAGCTCTGAATGACCAAGCAACTTTTTGTATTACAATGCAATCAAAACAGAGCCATTATATGTATGGGCGGCGGTTGATTACTCAGCCATTCATTTCAATGGCCTACACGCCATCCGCTGAGAGAGATGAGCTGTTTAAGGAGTGGTGACTCATGCTGCTAATCGATAACTGCCCTCTGCAGCAGCGCATTGTAAAGGCTTCTCGATACTGGTATTCTTCTTTCAATGCATCAGATTTTAGAAACATGTCATGGAACCATACATGGATATGAGGATCACAATGCATCAACATTTCTAAGGTTACTAGGAGCTGTCTACCATACTAGAGCGCCAGTACTATCGTTAGAGCCAGATATGACCGCTATAGTCACTGCGTGCCAGGAAAAGACTTTCATACTGCTACCAAACAGATATATACATATATTCTCATTAAATTGTACAGATAAGTAGATATAACTCAGGAAAGAGTGAATTTCATACAAGAGTACGAACGTTCTGGTTAGAGGTGTGTAAGACAGTATGGGTTTAGGAAACCTGCATACTAATATTAGGAGAGATAATAGTCTTCCATCTCTCCTCAGTTTATTGTGCACTGCATTCACTACCTTAATCCAACCCCAGCGTAGTGTCATGGTGGCCATTTTGACCACCTGCCCATCATGACACCGGTTCTTTTCTGCAGTGCAGACAGTTTGGCAACAGGACTGCCACTGTGGCAATGAGACCAATCCCGTCGGAGAGGGTGAGAGTTAGGGTCAAACGGTCGTCAGATCTGTCGATATACAGTGCTGATACTATGTTGACATGTCTCCCTCAACACCAAACTCATCCATGGCAGTCACTCCTATCCATAGTGTTTGATTCATACCCAGATGTATGTCAGGTATTGCCATATATAGCAGCACCCTCTCACCAGGCTCAACGCCTTTTATCTCCATCCGCAGATGCTTGCAGACGTCTTTGATTCCTGACGCAGGTCACAGATGGAGTGCGAAGGCCAGATGGTGTACCTGGTCACAATATGAAAAGCATGTTCAGCGCCTGGCTCATGATCCAACAGCTTGTTGATGTCTTTGGTTTCTCAGAGCACCTACACGTACACGTAATAATATTTTTGAGTAAATATGATGATGTCACAGTACAAACTGGACTGGTCTCTCCTGCTCTCACCTGACAGCTGAGATGGTACTACTAGATGAATGATAGAACCTTTGAGTGTCGATGCCTATAATACTGTCAAGTAACGGGTACTCCTCAAGCACCCCCATAGCAGCCACTCAACCAACTGTGGTAGAGAAGACGACTCCCATCTGCATTCAGTGAAACCACCCCTCCCCCTCCACCTGCCAGTTCATTGGATCAGAGAATTCACACAGTGGTCGAACTGAGGTAATTAGTGAGTAGGTTGCAGATCAGACATTGGCTACCAAATCATCCTTTGCTTTTGCTATATAATGTTGTATGTCAATGGCACATATTGGTGCCAATGAGAGATAAGGATATCCTGGTAAGAAATTTATTTGAATCAACTTTGTTACAATGTTATAAAAGGTGGAAATGTATAGAGATAGGAAATGGAGCGACGTACTGCGGTTTGAACAGCCGTCCTTAGGAGCCTAAATAACTATAAAACACGACTGACTTGGTTCTCACTATCTACGTCTGTTTATCTTCATCTAAATTCTTCAAAACTAACATCGCAGTAGTTATAGAAATTGGATATAACTTTTTTTTAGCATATCTAAAACGCATCTGGGCTGGTAGAACTATGGCAAACAAATATAGTAGTGAGTGTGTAGCGTAGTGATCTTTGACTTCAGATAGGTAGGTTTCATAAATAAGCCATTAGCATCGTCATTCTAGCAACAGCAGTATTCGTATCAGAGCTATTGGCAAAAATAACGAAAAATTAGGAAAATAATCAAGTATCAATGCTCTCATCTGTCAATAGTAAATCAGCCATCCTGTTAGATTAAATTTCTTTTCCATGAATGGTAGTTTTCATTCATCTGTTACATCTACTCCACTTATTTTCTTTTTGAATAGATCAATGGTGCCTTCTGAGCCACTGGTCTTCATGTGGCTGATGCAGCCGGTGAAGCCTGGATTGAAGTTGGTGGACACCATACGCTTGTAGTGGGGCACACCACCTGTCGACGGAGTACAATCAAATGATTGCCACGAGGAGACAACTACGAGGTAGGAGTAAGGTAAGAGACAGACCGATGTATATGTTTCCATTGCCATTCAGATGACTCATTTGACCACTTGAAGGAGCAGTTACCGGATCCAAGTCATCAACCACCAGTTCGCCTTTCCGACCATCGCGCCGCGCAACAATCACATGACTTTTACTGTCGTTAACTCTTTGCGCAGAAACCATTACAGCAGGGCCACCTCCCAGTTCGAAACTATTTCAGAAAGATCAGCACAAAATTAAGTAGGGAAATTATCAGCTATGGAACTCATTGATTAAAGTAGCGTTTCGCTTCCAACCTGAATTTAACAAACCCATCTTCCAGACCGATGCCAAAGAAGTCTCTGCCTGCACCATTGAGAATGGATGGCTGGCCCTGCCAGTAGATCACTCCATTACTGCTGCTAGTACGCAGGGTCAACTGTACTTTCATACGAGGTGAGCTACTTGGCAGCAGGTTGCGAGGCAGCTCCAGATATCCGGCTCCAGCGAAGCAGGCTTTCCGACCAGAGGCTATGGTTTTGTCTGAGAGAGACAGACAATCAATCAGGCCAATACTTACTACAGCCACAGCACATGGAAGACACACTGGGCATTGTGAAACACCATGCATTCATACTCGTGCAACGGGAAACAGGAGACCAGAACTGGGAGGGGCAGACCAAAAATGGGAGAGGCAGACCAGAAATGGGAGGGGCAGGTAAGAACTGGGAGGGGTAGGCCAAAACTGGGAGAGGCAGATCAGAAATGGGAGGGGCAGGCCAGAACTGGGAGGGGTAAGCCAGAAGTGGGAGGAGCAGGCCAGAACTTGGAGAGGCAGGTCAGAACTGGGAGGGCAGTGACAGGCGTGATCAGGTGTTACCTCGTGCTCCTCGAAGTCTCGCAAAGAAATATTTAAAATAGTCTGATGGTCGGGTGGCTTGGTAGAAGTTGGCCCTTGAAAGAAGAGGTGATCGGGACCGTGACCTTGACCTAGATCTTGATGTTACTGGCTGCTTTGTATCACCAGCAATTGATGGAGGAGCGAAGTAGAGATCGGAGTTATCCATTTGGAGGGTGTTAGTATTGTCTTTTGGACCGAGAGCACCATCAACTCCATCTCCTGGTGATAAGGCACACATGCTGTCTGTACGTGCACTCATGCAGGGGCAAAAACAGGAAACAACCATAGGCAAGAGGTTAGTTAGCTGTTCCAATGATATTTGAGTGAGGTAAGCGAATGGGACATGATTGCGTAGAAATGATGATGGAGAGGGAGAGCAGAGTGAAAATACGGGAGGGGGCAGCACACTAAATGGAAGACTTACTGGTGTCACAGACAGTGCCAGTCCAGCCCACTAAACACCTACAGCGAAACGCTTTCGTTCCATCGGGTTCACAAATGCCACCGTTCTTGCAGGGTGATTGGCCTGAATTACATGCTGTCCTCATCACGTCACAGTATTTACCTGCAATTCGCCAATCCGTTAACAGTGTATTGATGCCAAGGAAGTTGAGAGAAAGTCACTCTTACCGAGGTAGTCATCATTGCACAGACATCTAAAGCCTACTTTGGCGGTAGATATACACTGTCCGTGACGACCACATGGAAGCTTGAGGCAAGGGTCATCCTGCTGCATGTCACCGCTGGTTGAGCTGCATGGCTGCACATTCATATGACTCTGCGCTTCATCGACAAGATCTTTGTCACGCCCTCCGACAGTAAGCTGTAAGACGGTCAGTAATGAGTGTGATGTCATTCTCCCTATTGCAGCTACGATATACCCACCTGACTGACACAGCCTGAGAAACCAGGCAGACCGTCGAGGCTGCCGGGTACGGTGTACTCAACGTCCACTCCGCCAACGAAGAATGGTGTCTTCACGTTTAGTCCAATGCTAGCACTTTGCGAAGATTCTACAGAAATCGTGAAGACTGCTTCTGGTCGGATGGCAGGCATGAGATTGCATGCTATTGGATTCAACTCCAGGAAAGCAAACTCATGCATAAGCAGCAAAGATTTCACTATTTTACTAGGACTAATAACGCTGCCACAATACTATCATCGCCCTAAAGCTTTGAGCTAGCGTCTGCATAGAAAAGATTACTACGGCAATATATGACGGCGATATGTGACGCGATATGTGATGGTGATATGTGACGAAGATATGTGATGGCAATATGTGATGCGATATGTGACGCGATATATGATGGCAATATATGATGGTGATATATGATGGTGATATGTGACGCGATATGTGATGGTGATTTTTTATAGTGATATGGGATGGAGATAAGTGACGAATATATGTGAAAGATATAATTAAAGTAGATAAATGAAAGAAAAAAATAATAA
>ERZ1740065.1213-NODE-1213-length-15252-cov-9.458446_pt1 | contig 15252 bp, 15 predicted proteins | sample MGYA00581738_ERZ1740065 | MGnify/ENA primary metagenome ERZ1740065 (study PRJEB43018, sample SAMN04849749) | marine metagenome | isolation source: floating plastic debris | place: Pacific Ocean | collected 2008-09-01 | study: EMG produced TPA metagenomics...
GCTTCGCGACTCGCGATGACTCAAATGGGTCACCAGCGCCGCACGGGCCCCTGCACGCAGCGTCGCGTAGGCGGCCTCGACCCATTCGTCGTCTGCGTCGACGCGCTCGAAGAGCACGTCGACAACGCCGCCGCAGCATTGTCCGCACTGGCTACCGAGCGCAAAGCGACGCAATGCCTGCGCCGGTGTTCCGGTCTTGGCGAGTCGCTCGCGTGCCGCCGCAATGCAGCTGTGCTCGAGTTGGCCGCCGCCAATGGTGCCCAGCACGACGTCGGCTGTGACCAGCATCTTGCTGCCCGTTTCGCGGGGCGCTGCGCCCCGCACGCCGGCGACCGTGACCGCGACGCAGGGCGTGCCTGCCTCGGTCAGCTCGGCCAGCCGCTTGGGCCAGTCAAACACGGGTGTCACCTCGTGCGGTCATCACGGCATCGAGCACGTGCTCGGGTGTTGCGGGCGCCTCAAGCTCGGGCGCGTGCTTCGGATCCGCCGAGCACGCGGCAACAGCATCACGGATGGCATGGAACACCGACAGCCCCAGCATGAGTGGCGGTTCGCCGACAGCCTTGGACTTGTAGATCGTGTCTTCGCGGTTCTCAGAAGACTCGAGCAGCGTGACGCGGAAGTCGGGCGGCAGGTCCGAGGCACAGGGAATCTTGTAGGTGGCGGGCGCGTGCGTCTTGAGGTCGCCGCGCGGATTCCACCAGAGTTCTTCGGTCGTGAGCCAGCCCGCACCCTGGATAAAGCCACCTTCGACCTGCCCAAGATCGACAGCCGGGTTCAGCGAGCGGCCACAGTCGTGAAGGATGTCGACGCGCGTCATCCGGTTCTCGCCCGTGAGCGTATCGATGACCACTTCGGTGCAGGCTGCACCGTAGGCGAAGTAGTAGAACGGCCGCCCCGTCAGTGTCGTCTTGTCGTAGTCGATCTTGGGCGTCTTGTAGAAGCCCTGCGCTGACAGCGACACGCGCGCCATGTAGGCCGCATGCACAAGCTCGGCGAAGCTCAGCGTTTCGCCGCCGACGTGTACCTCATTGTTGTCGAAGCGCACCTCGTGCTCGTCGCAGCCGTAGTGCTGCGCGGCGAAGCCTGTCAGGCGGCGCTTGATTTTTTCGGCCGCGTTGCGCGCGGCCATGCCGTTGAGGTCGCTGCCTGCAGAAGCCGCGGTGGCCGACGCGTTGGGCACCTTGCTCGTGTCCGATGCCGTGCACCGGATTCGCGACAGATCGATTTGCAGCGTCTCGGCCACGACCTGCGCGACCTTGACAAACAGGCCCTGGCCCATCTCAGTGCCGCCGTGATTGAGCTGCACTGTGCCGTCCGTGTAGACATTCACGAGTGCGCCCGCCTGGTTCAGGTGTGTCGCTGTGAACGAGATACCGAACTTGACGGGTGTGAGCGCGATGCCGCGCTTAAGGACCGGGCTCTTCGCGTTCCAGGCTTCTATCTCCCGGCGCCGGTCGCGGTAGTCGGTGCTCGCCTCAAGCTGGTCGACGATCTCCGCGATGATGTTGTCTTCAATCGTCTGCCCGTAGGGCGTGACGTTACGCGAGTCCGTACCGTAGAAATTCACGCGTCGCACGTCGAGCGGATCGCGCCCGAGATGGCGCGCGATGTCGTCGACGACCTGCTCACAGGCGAACATGCCCTGCGGGCCGCCGAAGCCGCGGAAGGCAGTATTCGAGACGGTGTGCGTCTTGCAGCGGTGCGAGTCGATGGCGACGTGTTCGAGAAAGTAGGCATTGTCGCTGTGGAACATGGCGCGATCGTTCACGGCGCCCGACAGGTCGGCTGACGCCCCACAGCGCGAGGCGTGGTTGTAGCGAATCCCAAGGATGCGGCCCGTGTCGTCGAAGCCGACTTCGTAGTGGCTCACGAAGTCGTGTCGTTTGCCCGTGATGATCATGTCGGCGTCGCGATCGAGCCGCAGCTTGACGGGCCGGCCTGTGCGCTGAGCGAGGATAGCGGCCGTGCAGGCGATGAGCGCAGGCTGACTTTCCTTGCCGCCAAACGCACCGCCCATGCGGCGACACTCGACGGTGACGTCCTTCTGCGCCAGGCCAAGCGCCTTGGCGACGGAGTGCTGAATTTCACCCGGGTGCTGCGTCGAACTGTAGAGGAACAGGTCGCCACCCTCGCGTGGGATCGCGATCGAGATCTGACCCTCGAGGTAGAACTGGTCCTGGCCGCCGACGCGCGCCGTGCCCGTGAGTCGGTGCGGTGCGTTGGCAATAGCCATGTCCGCATCGCCGCGCGCGAGCGTCGTCGAGGGCAACACGAATGACTCGCGCTCGAGTGCGGTCTCCGGGTCGAGGATAGCCTCGAGCGGTTCGTAGTCGATGTCCGCAAGCCGCGCTGCGCGGCGTGCGGCGTCGACCGTTGTCGCCGCGACGGCAAACACGGGTTGCCCGGCGTAGACCACTTCGTCTTCAGCCAGGATCGGGTCGTCGGCGATAACGGCGCCGTAGTTGTTGGGGCCGGGCACGTCACTGGCCGTAATGACGGCAACAACACCTGGCGCCGCCTCGACGCGCGAGAGGTCCATGCCACGGATGCGCGCGTGCGCTTCCGTTGAGACACCGAAAGCGGCGTGCAGCAAACCCCGGGGCTCCGGGATGTCGTCAGTGTAGGTCGCGCGACCGTTGACGTGCAGCACGGCGCTGTCATGCGGCGTCGCGGTACCGACGGCGCCGTCGACGCGCGATGCGTCCGACGCATCATCACCCGCTTTGCGCAGCTCAAGCTCGCGTTCAGCGCGCATAGGTGTAGACGTCCGTGGCGCCAAGCCCGGTGGCCTCGGCGAAGAAGCGGTAGAGCAGGTTTCGCGTGGCCGTTGCGCGGTAATCGGCGCTCGCGCGCATGTCGGTGAGCGGCGAGAAGTCTTCGTCAAGCACAGCCATGGCGGCACGCACGGTGGCCTCGTCAAAGGACTTGTCGATGAGCGCAGCCTCGGTGGCCAGTGCGCGCTTGGGCACACCGGCCACACCGCCGTAGGCGATGCGGATGTGTTGCGTCCGGCCGTCCTCGACCTGTGCTGAGAACGCGGCGCAGACCGCAGAGATATCCTGATCGAAACGCTTGGACAGTTTGTAGCTGGCAACGAGTTGGTCAGGCCGGCGACGCGGGATACGGATGCGCTTCACAAACTCGCCGGGCTGCAGGTCGTTCACCTGGTAGTCGATGTACAGCGACTCGAGATCGATCTCGCGCGTGTCGTGATCGTGGCGCAGCAGCACGCGAGTGCCGAGCGCGATGAGCGCCGGCATCGAGTCGCCGATGGGCGAGCCGTTCGCGATGTTGCCGCCCAGCGTCGCCGCATTGCGGATGGGCGGTGACGCCCAGCGGCGGAAGAGGTCTGTGAGCTCGGGGTAGTCATCGAGGAGCACCCGCATGAGCTCCGTGAACGTCACGGCGGCGCCCACATCGATCACCGTGTCGGTCACGGCGATGTCGCGGAGTGCCTCGACGTTACCGATGTAGAGCACATCGTCGATGTCGCGGTAGTCCTTGGTGACCCAGAGGCCCACATCGGTGCCACCCGCAAGAATGCGCCGGTGGGGTTCGGCGGCGTAGAGCCGCGCGAAGGCGTCGACGTCTGTCGGAGCCGCAAATGTGCCTTTACGGCTCTCCGTGTGCAGCGACCGCTCGTCATTAAGCGCGCGCAGCGTCTCAATGGCGCTGCGCTCTTCATCGCTCGTTGCCGCACCGTGCGGCTGTGCGTGACGACCCGCGGGGCGCTCAAGCGTCACCATGCGTCGTGCGGCGTCGATGATCGGGCGGTAGCCCGTGCAGCGGCAGAGATTGCCGGCCAGCGCGTCGTCGATGTCGCTGCGGGCTTCGGGCGCGCCCGACTTGTACATCGCAAACAAGGTCATGACGAAGCCCGGCGTGCAAAACCCGCACTGCGACCCGTGGCAGTCGACGAGCGCCTGCTGCACGGGGTGCAACGGGCCTGCAGCCGGGCTCAGGTTTTCGACCGTAATGAGCTCCTTGCCGTGCAATGTCGGCAGGAACTGAATGCAGGAGTTGATGGCGCGATAGTCGAGCGTCGTGGCCTCTTCGTTGAGCGATGCCACAACCACCATGCAGGCGCCGCAGTCACCTTCTGCGCAGCCTTCCTTGGTGCCACAACGCATGCGGTCCTCGCGCAACCATTGCAGCACGGTCCGTGTCGGCGCCGCATGGTCGATCTCGACGATGTTGCCGTCGTGCAGGAAACGGAGGGTTGGGTTTACGGCGTCGCCCACGTTAGCTGCCCCGGTACGTCGAGTAGCTCCAGGGCGAGACGAGCAGCGGCACGTGGTAGTGGCTGTCCTCGGCGATCGCGAACCGCAATGTCACGGTTTCGAGGAAGGCGGGATTGGCGTCGATAGCACCTGTGCCTCGGAAGTACTCGCCTACTTCAAATTCGAGCTCGTAGGTGCCCACGGCGAATTCGCCGCCCTCGAGCAGCGGCGTGTCGCAGCGGCCGTCGTCGTTGCTGGCATAATCGCCCAGGGGCTCGCGGGCCACACCCTCGCCGCGGTAGAGCCGGATCGCGATGCCGCGTCCCGGTATACCGGCGCTCGTATCAAGGATGTGCGTGGTCAGTTTGCCCATTGCGGCTCCCGTGGTGGGCGCCGCCCCAACGCCCAAGTACTTGAATATAGACGCGGCCAGCAGGCAAAGCCAGACGCTAGCCCAGCGCGGCCTCGACGGTATCGAGACGCGGGATCGAGGGCTGGGCGCCGCGCTTGAGCGTGCTTAGCGACGCCGCCGTGACGGCAAATCGCAGTGCGTCGCTGAGTGCGTCGCCACGCGCCAATGCCACGGCCAATGCACCATTAAACGTGTCGCCAGCGCCGACGGTGTCGATGGCATCGACCCTGGGTGCCGGCACGTGTTCGACACCCGCCTCGGTCAGCGCCAGCGCACCCTGGGCGCCGAGCGTGATGGCCACAGCGCGCGGACCGCGATCCCGGAGTGCTCGCGCCGCGCGCTCTGCGTCTTCGGGGCTCGCGATCGTCACGCCCGTCAGGTCAGCCGCCTCGTGCGCGTTGGGGGTTGCGAGGTCCACCTCGGCCAACAGCGCGTCCGCCAGCGGCCCACGCAATGGTGCGGGGTTCAGAATCACACGGCAGCCGCCCGCTCGGGCCAGCTGTGCGGCGCGCAGCACCGTTTCCTGAGGCGTCTCGAGCTGCAGCAACAGACAGTGTGCGCTAGACAGCGCGTCCGTGTGCGCCTCGACGTGTTCGGGTCGCAGCCGCGCATTGGCGCCGGGGCTGACGCCGATGCAGTTCTCGCCCGCATCATCGACGAAGATCAAGGCGCTGCCGGTGTGCGCGTCCCCGACAGTGACCACGCCCTGCGTGTTGAGCCCGTCCGCGGCGAACGCGGCCAGCGCCTGTTGCCCGCCCGTGTCATCACCCACGCAGGCAATGAGTCGCGTGGTCGCCCCAAGACGCGCCGCGGCCACGGCTTGGTTGGCGCCCTTGCCACCCAAGCAAATATCGAAATCGTTGCCGGCCAGTGTCTGGCCGTGTTGCGGCAACGTGGGCACGCGCATCGAGTAGTCGACGTTGACGCTGCCGACGACGGTGACCGCGGCTTGGCTCATGAATCTCGGCCCGAGATATCGGCGAGGCGTTCGGCTAAGTATTCGCCAGCCGTGTAACGATCCGACAATCGCGTCGCCGTCTCGGGGGCGATGAAGAACGGCATCGAGATACGCGAACGGTTGTCGCCCGTGACCTTCGGGTTGACGACGCGGTGCGTCGTCGAGGGCAGATAGCCGCGTGTAAATTCCTGCAGCATGTCGCCCGTATTGATGATGAGCTCGCCACGGCGTCCGTGCAGATCAAGCCAGCGGCCACCGCGCGTGCGCACCTGCAGACCCGGTGCTTCGGCCACGGGTAGCAGCGTGATCACATTGATGTCCTCGTGCGCCGCGGCACGCAGGCTGCCTTCCGGCTCATCGCCTGTGAGCGGGGGGTAATGCAGGATGCGGAACACGCTAACCGGGTCCGAAAGCACGTCGGCAAGCTTGAGCGCCGGGTCGTGCTTGTCTGCGTCATCGAGCGCGGCGTCGAACCAGCTCACGAGTGTCCGCGCGAGCTCGAGAGCGCGCCGGCGGTAGTTGGCAACGTCCGCTTCGAGCGGCTCGGGCATCGGGCCGCCCGGACCCGCGTGGAAGAATTCTTTGATGTCCTTGTGCTCTTGGCCCACGGCGCGCTCGCTGACGTCGAGACCGAAATAGCCAAACTGCGCGTCGTCGGCTTCGCCCTCGAAGCGGTAGTTGTACTTCTCATCGCCGGCGAAAAACGCGCGCCAGTCCTGGTCGAGCCGGTCGAGCAACGCCTGCGGCAGCGGATGGTTGCGCAGCACGGCAAAGCCCGTTTCGTGGATGGAGCGGACGAAAGCCTGGGCAGCGTCAGGCGCGGCGAAGTCGACGGTTTCAACGGCGGATGCGCTCACATCCTGGTGCAGTGGTGCGGTCATGAAGGCGTTTGGGTTCGGCGAAGGGCAGCCGCATAGAATAACAGCGCCATGGCCGCGTAGCAGCCCACGCCGAACTGCAATACCGTGGCCGTGTTCGACATTTCAACGACAGTACTCGAGAGCTTCGGCGCGACCGCCGTGCCGCTCGTCGCGCCCAGCAATAGCAGCGAGACGAGCCGTGGTGGCGGCACTGCGACGAGCTCTGTCGCAAAGCTCAGCACGACCTTGAGCAGGCCCAGATTGGCGACGCCCCAGACGAGTGCCAGCACGAGCAGGGCGTCGATCTCGGTGACGAGCAACAGAGGCACGGCACCCAGCGTGGTGGTGAGCACGGCCAGGAGCGCGATGGGCCGGGCGCCCGTCTTGAGTACGACCGCGGTGACCAGCAACTGCGCCACGAACATGCCCGTCCAGAACTGGCCGACCACGCCGCCCGCGCGTCCCAGGGGCACGTCGTGCACGGTGCTCAGGTGGTTGGGCAGCCAGAACAGCAGGGACTGCTGCCCCAGCGTGTAGAGAAACAGTGTGGCAACGCAGAGCCAGACGCCGAGCGGCCAGCGCCCGCTTTGCGGTGTCGTGTCATCGGGGACCGCGCGTGGGTAGCGCGTTGTCATGGCGAGTACGGCAACGAGCACGGCGACACCCGCCACGGCGACGTAGGCCGACGACCAGGCCCAGCCGCGCGTTACGGCCTGCGTGGCCAGCCAGGCCGTCGCGATGCCGGCGGTGCTGAAACAGGCATCCGTGGCGACCAGCGCCGATGCGCGTTTCGCGGGTGTGTAGGTCAGCGAGATGGCCAGCGCGGCGGCGGCCAGCCCGAGACCGCTGGCGACGCCGACGGCACCCAATGCGAGGCGAACCGCTTGCGGCGAGTCGATCCCGGCAGCGGCGCCGATCGACAGCGCAATCAACACGTAGAGCGCGACGGTCCAGGGCCGCAGGCCGCCCCGATCGAAGGCAAACAAGGCAATGACGGCGCCGACGAGAATGCCGACGGTGAGCCAGCTGAAGTCGGCGGTGACGGCAGTGACCTCGCGACCGAAGTGCTCGGCCATGGGTCCGCTGATGATGCCGATGGGCGCGAGCATGCCCGACATGACGAAGTAGGCGAGAAAGCTCGCCAGCGTGATGCGCTGCGTATTGCTCATGCCCACCCTTACCGGTCCGCCTCGATTCTGCCACACTCGGCCCGCAGTACCGCGTGAGGGATCCATGGCCGAAAAAGTCGTCTTCGACACTGATCCAGGCATCGACGATGCCATGGCTCTGGCATTCATCGACTGCGCCCGGTCGCTGGAGCTCATCGGGATCACCACGACGACGGGCAACGGCACGATCGAGACCACGACGCGCAACGCGTTGCACCTCGTCGAATGTCTCGACATCCCCGCATCCGTGTTCCGCGGTGCGGCGGCACCGCTCGTTATACCCGCGGGATCGCCGCCGACGTTTGTGCATGGCGAGGACGCACTCGGCAACACGGACCCGCGTGTGGAGCAGCGTGAGGTCAGCTCGCTCAGTGCGGCCGAGTTTCTCGTCGACTGTGCCAATCGCTACCCGGGCGAAGTCGCGATCATTGCTGTGGGCCGATTGACCAACCTCGCGTTGGCGCTCGAGCTGGATCCGGGTATTGCCGCCAAGATCGGTCGGGTCGTGATCATGGGCGGCGCCTTCGGCGGCAATGGCCACTCAGGCAACATCACCAAGGTTGCCGAGGCCAACATCCATGGCGATCCGCATGCGGCCGACATCGTGCTGGCCGCGGACTGGCCTGTCGCACTCGTACCGCTCGATGTGACGATGCAAATCATCATGACCGACGAGCGTATGCTGCGGATTCGCGCCGCTGCCGGTGAGATGGGCGAGCTCGTGTGGCAGGTGTCGCGCTTCTATGACGCGTTCTACCGCGAGCGTCACGACATTGATGGCTTTCCCGTTCATGACAGTTCGGCCGTGGCCTTCGCCATCGCGCCTGCGTTGTTCGACACAGCCGTCGCACCCATCACGGTGGATCTCGAAGGCGACGGCATGGGCCGAACACGGCGCGCGCCCGACGCCGATCGCCCCGAGCACGAGTCCTGCGCGAGCGTCGACGCCGAGGCCGTACTTGCGCTGTACGAAGAAACGCTCGTGCAGGGGCCATCGTGATGACGTTCGGTCATCGCGAGACGCGGGGGGTACAGGGTCATCGCGAGACGCGGGGGGTAGAGGGTCATCGCGAGGCGCGGGGAGTACAGGGTCATCGCGAGGCGCGGGGAGTACAGGGTCATCGCGAGGCGCGAAGCGCCGCGGCGATCTCTTCGGCCCCACGATGTCGTTGGGAGATTGCCGCGCCCGCTGCGCGGGCTCGCAATGACGGAGGCTGGGATTCGCGGGCTCGCAGTGACGTGGGATTTGCACCGCGGGCTCGCAGTGACGTGGGATTTGCACCGCGGGCTCGCAGTGACGGAGACGGGTCGTGACTGCGTCGCAACCGACACTGCAACGCGCGCGAGGTCGCGCCCGCGTTGGCTTCAAGCGACGCGACGATCAAACCGTCTTGGCCGATCTGCACCAGTCGGGTTGCGCCAAGCTGCGCTTACCGCGCCGCAGCAAAGACGCGCCGGGCGAGGCCGTCATTATCAATACTTCGGGCGGCCTGACCGATGGCGATCACTTCGACGTGACCGCGCACTGGGCCGAAGGCGCCCGCGCGACCGTGACGACGCAGGCCGCCGAGCGCGTCTACCGCTCCCGCGGCGGTGATGCGCGCATCGACAACCGCCTCGAGGTGGCCGCGAATGCGGCGGCGCTCTGGTTGCCGCAGGAGACGATACTGTTCGACGGCGGTCGCTTCCAACGCACACTTAAGATCGATTTGGCCGATGTGTCGGCACACCTTCTGGCCTGTGAGTCGATTGTCTTTGGTCGCGGCGCCATGGGTGAGACTGTGCACGCGGGCCATGTGTTCGATCGCTGGCGGGTTCGTGTGGCTGGCGAGCTTGTCTTCGCCGATGGTTTCGAACTCTCGGATGACCAGGACAGCCCGCAGCTTCAGCTTGACCGCCCTGCGGTGGCCGAAGGCGCGCGGGCCATCGCAACGGCCATCGTCATTGCGCCTGACGCCGATGCCGCCGTCGCACAGCTGCGTGATGCACTGTCTCGGTGCAATATTCGCGCGGGCGTGAGCAACGCGCGCGGCGTCATCGTGGTGCGCGCGCTGGCGCGCGAACCGTCCGACCTGCGCGAGGCTTTGCAGCGGCTGCTTGATGCAATAGTCTCGGGCTGGGGAGAGACGTGCCCGTTCGCGGGCTTCGGTCGTCCCCGCGTGTTCGACTGCTAGGGTTGCGCCTGTGAATCTCACGCCCCGCGAGAAAGACAAACTGCTCGTTTCCGTGGCCGCCATGGTCGCCCGCCGCCGACTCGAACGCGGCGTCAAACTGAACCACCCCGAAGCCATCGCGCTCATCACGGACTTCGTCATCGAGGGCGCGCGCGACGGCAAATCCGTGGCCACACTCATGGACGAAGGCGCCAAGGTCATCACCCGCGACCAGGTCATGGAGGGCATCGCCGAGATGATCCACGACGTGCAGGTTGAAGCGACCTTCCCCGACGGCACCAAGCTCGTCACAGTTCACGAACCCATTCGCTAGGAGCGTTTGCATGATCCCTGGAGAAGTCATCACCGTCCCCGGGGACATCGAGCTCAACGCCGGTGCCGAACGGGTCACGCTGACCGTTGCGAACACGGGCGACCGGCCCATTCAGGTCGGGTCGCACTATCACTTTTTCGAAACCAACGGCGCGCTCGACTTCGACCGAGATGCCGCACGCGGCACGCGGCTCGATATCGCGGCGGGCACTGCGGTGCGCTTCGAACCCGGCCAGTCGCGCGAGGTCACGCTGGTGCCCTACAGCGGTGCGCGCCGGGTTTACGGCTTCAACGGCAAGATCATGGGTGCACTCTGACCATGGCGACGATTCCACGCGATACCTATGCCGCTATGTTTGGCCCGACCACGGGCGACCAGGTGCGGCTGGCCGACACAGACTTGTTCATCGAGGTCGAGCGTGACTTCACCACCTACGGTGAAGAGGTCAAATTCGGCGGTGGCAAGGTCATCCGCGACGGCATGGGCCAGTCGCAGATGCGGCGCATCGACGGTGCCGTCGACACAGTGATCACTAACGCGCTCATCGTCGATCACACGGGCATCTTCAAAGCCGACGTGGGCTTGCGCGACGGCCGCATCGCGGGTATCGGCAAGGCCGGCAATCCCGACATCCAGCCCGACGTCGACATCGTCATTGGTCCGTCGACCGAGGCCATCGCGGGCGAGGGCAAGATTCTGACTGCGGGTGCGTTCGACGCGCACATTCACTTCATTTGCCCGCAGCAGCTCGACGATGCGCTCATGTCGGGTGTGACGACCATGCTGGGCGGCGGCACCGGCCCTGCCACGGGTACCAATGCAACAACCTGCACGCCGGGTGCCTGGCACATCGGCCGCATGCTGCAGGCCGCCGATGCGTTCCCCGTGAACCTCGCGTTCTCGGGGAAGGGCAACGCGGCGCTGCCCGCGGCCATCGAGGAGCAGGTGCGCGCCGGCGCTTGTTCGCTGAAGTTGCACGAAGACTGGGGCACGACACCCGCGGCCATCGACAACTGCCTGTCCGTAGCCGACCAGCTCGACGTGCAGGTCATGATCCACACGGACACGCTCAACGAGTCGGGCTTCGTGGAAGACACGGTCGCGGCCTTCAAGGGCCGGACGATTCACGCCTTCCACACGGAGGGTGCGGGTGGCGGTCACGCGCCCGACATCATCAAGGTTTGTGGTCTGCCCAACGTCATCCCCTCGTCGACGAATCCGACGCGGCCTTACACCGTGAACACGATCGACGAGCATCTCGACATGCTCATGGTCTGCCACCACCTCGATCCAAAGATTGCCGAAGACGTGGCCTTCGCCGAGAGCCGGATCCGCAAGGAGACGATCGCGGCCGAGGACATCCTGCACGACCGCGGTGCGTTTTCGATCATCGCCTCGGACAGTCAGGCCATGGGGCGCGTGGGCGAGGTGCTCATCCGCACCTGGCAGACGGCTGACAAGATGAAGCGCCAGCTGGGCCGGCTCAGCGAGGAGCAAGGTAACAACGACAACCTGCGCGTGCGTCGCTATATCGCGAAGTACACGATCAATCCGGCCATCGCGCACGGCATCTCGCAGCACGTGGGCAGCATCGAAGTCGGCAAGCTCGCCGACCTGTGCCTCTGGTCGCCGGCGTTCTTCGGCGTGAAGCCCGACCTCGTACTCAAGATGGGCAGTATTGTCGCGGCACCCATGGGCGACCCCAACGCGTCCATTCCCACGCCTCAGCCCGTGCACTACCGGCCGATGTTTGGTGCCTTCGGTGGCGCGCTCGCGAACAGTGCTGTGAGCTTCCTGTCGCAGGCCGCGCACGAGGGCGGTCTGCGCGAATTCCTGGGGCTCGAGAAAACGACGTTGCCTGTCGAGGACACCCGCAATATCGGCAAAGCCGATATGGTGCTCAATGACGCGCTGCCCGACATCGAAGTGGATCCCGAGACCTACGAGGTTCGCGCCGATGGTGAGCTGCTGACCTGCGAGCCGGCCGACGTGCTGCCCATGGCGCAGCGTTACTTCCTCTACTAGGCGCCGCATGACCGCGCGTGCGATCACCGTGATTTCGGGCACGTCTGCGCCCGACGCCGACGACACCGTGACGCTAGCGCACGACCGCCGCCACCGCCGCCGAATGGCCATGACCAGTGATGCGGGCCAGCCTTTTGTACTCGACCTGCCCGACGCGATCGCGCTGCGCGACGGCGATGTCCTGGCGCTCGACGATGGCAGCCATGTGCGTGTCGTCGCCGAGGCCGAGTCCGTGCTCGAGATCACGGCGCCCGACACGGACACGCTCGTGCGCATCGCCTGGCACATCGGCAACCGCCATCTGGCCGCGGAGCTGCACGCCGACCACATCGTCATCGCCAGCGACCACGTCATCGCCGACATGGTGACGGGACTGGGTGGCACGGCGACACTCGCTGAACGACCGTTCCAGCCCGAGGGCGGTGCCTATTCGGGGCACGGTCACTGATGCGCGACGACGCGGCCGCGCTGTACCGGCTCATGAGCTGGTTGTCGCCTTCGTTTCCCGTCGGCGCCTACGCCTTCAGCCACGGGCTCGAGTGGCAAATCGAACATGAAGGGCTGACCAAGCCCCAACCCATGCGCGACTGGATTGCCGAGCTCATCGCGCAGGGCAGCGGACAGTCGGATCTCGTGCTCTGCGCCGCCGCTTGGCGCGCGGTCGCCGGAGGCGAGACGGTCAACGAATTGTCTGCGCTGGCGCTTGCGTTTTCGGGCACCGCGGAGCGCGTCACCGAAACCCAGGCGCAGGGAACGGCGTTTGTCGGCACCGTGCGTGACACTTGGCCCGACGCATCGCTCGAGACGCTGCCTGACGACTGTGCCTACCCCGTTGCCGTGGGCGCGGTTGCCGCGGCGCACGGGGTGCCCGAGCAGGCAACGTTAACGGGCTATGCGCATGCGTTCGTCGCCAATCTCGTCTCGGCGGCGGTGCGCCTGGTGCCACTGGGTCAGACTGATGGGCAGCGTATTACGGCACAACTCGAAACCGCTGTTGACGCTGCGGTAGCGCGGGCCGGCGAGACAGCGCTCGACGATCTGTCCAGCGCGACGCTGGCTTCCGACATCGCGGCCATGCAACACGAGACGCAGTACACGCGGCTGTTCCGGTCGTGACGCGGATGCTCGTTGCCGCGTTGGTCTGGCTCTGTGCGCAGGCCGCGTGGGCCGATGGTCCTGAAGCCGATCTCGCGGACTTCGTGGACTGGTTTCCGGGGCGGTATGACAGTGCATTGCAGGTGGTGGAGCAGCGCGCCGCAAAGCTCCCCGCCGAGCAGCGAAACTACCGCCGCCACTCGATCTTTCGCCGCGTGGACTTGCCTGCATTCGGCGAACACGTGTACTACGCCGAGCAGTACCGCGACGGCGATCCGGACGCCGTGTACCGGCAGCGGATTTACGTGATCACGATCGACCCCAACCGGAAGCAGCTTCGGCTACGTGTCCACATTCCGCCCGACACGCGGGTGTTGCTGGGCGCCTATCGTGAGCCCACGCTACTGTCCGGTCTTAGGCCTGAAGATACGACGGTATGGCCGGGCTGTGACCTGTTTTGGACGAGAGAGGGTGACCAACTCGTCGGTCGATTGGACGCTGGCGCCTGCAGCTTCGAGTCGGCGCGCTTTGGGCAACGAGTATTTCTGGAAGAAGACTTAACGCTGAGTCGTGATTCGATCTGGTTCGCCGATCGTGGACTGACAGCCAACGGCGAGTATCTCTTCGGGATGCGCGGCGACGAACCGACGATAGCAATCAAAGTACGACCGTTCGTGTGCACGTTCAGCGATGGCAGCAGCGCATGGGTGCACGATCAGGGCGGCACTGTGTTGCGCCTCGGTTTTCGCTGGACGCTGCAACGTCATGGCCCCGGCGACGCGCGCGGTTTGCAGCTGCACATCAGGAACGACAGATTTGGCCATGCCTCGTCGCATGATCGGGATGCCGACTCGATCGCGCAAAGCGTTCGGCTGCGTGGCGTCGCTGAGCGTTTTGTCCAGTGTCGCTTGCAACGGGATGCGGTATACGATGACGGGCGAACTAGCCAACGATCACCGCGTCGCGTTACGCGTCTCGGGAGAGACAACACAGCATCATGACTGAGCAAAAGCCCCCCTCTGCTTCAAGCCTTGCGGTTCGACTCCTCGCAGAACTTGCCATCATTGTGCTGGGCGTCTTGATCGCCCTCTGGGCCGATGGCTGGGTGTCGGATCGACAGGACCGTAAGAAAGAGGCGGCGAGGATCGCGGCGCTCCGGGACAACGTCGTTGCGACGCGAGAGCGGCTGACGGCAGCGATCGAAGATACAGACCAGGTGGCGGGTGCGCTCCGGGACATCGTCTATTGGGAGGGTACCGAGGACTTCGGACCGGAGAAGAAACAGACGCTCATGGCCGGCTACCTGTTTGGGCCTCGCTTTACGCCAGAGATGAACGTCTACGACGATCTTGAGAATTCGGGCGAACTCGCGTTGCTCACGAGCGACTCGCTACGCCAGTCCCTGGCGCGAATGAGTGCCACGCTGTTCACGATAGGTGTGTCCCAGCAGGACCTGATGACGGTTCAGCAAATGAATTTTGACCGCTTCATCGTCGACAACGTCGCGATTGGGTACGTACCCGACAGCCCGTTCAACCTCGACAACATACCCGTCGGCGAGGACCCCCCGTTGCCGGAAATGCGCATCATTCGCAATCTCGCGCTGTTCAAGCTCGACCTCATCGGCCAGCTGCGCCAGGAGTACGAGTCCGCCGATGCGGCGCTCGGGAGCGTGCTCGAGGAGATCGACGATTACCTCGATTGAGGCTGCGGCCTGATGTTGGCGCGACGACCGCCAGCTGCGCTTCATGTTACAGCGGTTGCGTGGGCCCGAACGTTGTTCGATAGTCCAGCACTGGCATGGGCTTACGTGGGAGACGCGTGTTGAGCGGCAATGGTCCTTTGCGTTTGGGCATCGGCGGACCCGTGGGTTCGGGCAAGACAGCGCTGACCGAGGCGTTGTGCAAACGCCTGCGCGACAGCTTTTCGGTGGCGGCGATCACCAACGACAGCTACACGCGCGAGGACGCCGAGTTCTTGACCCGGTCGGGTGTGCTGCCGCCTGAGCGCATCATTGGTGTCG
>ERZ1740065.1214-NODE-1214-length-15250-cov-4.690556_pt1 | contig 15250 bp, 8 predicted proteins | sample MGYA00581738_ERZ1740065 | MGnify/ENA primary metagenome ERZ1740065 (study PRJEB43018, sample SAMN04849749) | marine metagenome | isolation source: floating plastic debris | place: Pacific Ocean | collected 2008-09-01 | study: EMG produced TPA metagenomics...
GCGCAAAGTCGTGGCCTTCCAGACCCGCAACCCGCTGCACCGCGCGCACCAGGAACTGACCTTCCGCGCCGCCAAGGAGGTGCAGGCCAACCTCTTGATCCATCCCATCGTCGGTCTGACCAAGCCCGGCGATATCGACCATTTCACCCGCGTGCGCTGCTATGAGGCGGTGCTGGACCAGTACCCGTCCGCCACCACCACGATGAGCCTGCTGAACCTGGCGATGCGCATGGCGGGCCCGCGCGAGGCGGTCTGGCACGGGCTGATCCGCAAGAACCACGGCTGCACCCATTTCATTGTCGGGCGCGACCATGCCGGCCCGGGCAGCAACAGCGCGGGCGAGGATTTCTACGGCCCCTACGAGGCCCAGGATCTGTTCCGCGAGTACCAGGACGAGATGGGCATCGAAATGGTGCCCTTCAAACACATGGTCTACGTCCAGGACCGTGCCCAGTACGAGCCCGCCGACGAGATCAAGGACAAGGACGACGTCACGATCCTGAACATCTCGGGCACCGAGCTGCGCCGCCGTCTGTCCGAAGGGCTGGAGATCCCGGAATGGTTCTCCTTCCCGCAGGTGGTGGCCGAGCTGCGCCGCTCGCGCCCGCCGCGCGCGCAACAGGGCTTCACCGTCTTCTTCACCGGCTTTTCCGGCTCGGGCAAATCCACCATCGCCAACGCGCTGATGGTCAAGCTGATGGAGATGGGCGGGCGCCCCGTCACGCTGCTGGATGGCGATCTGGTGCGGAAAAACCTCAGCTCCGAGCTGGGCTTTTCCAAAGAGCACCGCGACCTCAACATCCGCCGCATCGGCTATGTCGCCAGTGAGATCACCAAGAACGGCGGCATCGCGATCTGTGCGCCGATCGCGCCCTATGCCACCACCCGGCGCGCGGTGCGCGAAGAGATCGAGCAGTTCGGCGCCTTCATGGAGGTCCATGTCGCGACCTCGATCGAGGAATGCGAACGCCGCGACCGCAAGGGGCGCTACAAGCTCGCGCGCGAAGGCAAGATCAAGGAATTCACCGGCATCTCGGACCCCTATGACGTGCCCGAAACCCCTGAGCTGCGGCTCGACACCGAACAGGTGGAGGTCGATTACTGCGCCCAGCAGGTGCTGCTGAAGCTCGAGAGCATGGGGCTGATCGCGGCCTGAGCGGCGGGCAGATGGGCCCCTTGGCGGATCGGAGCCCCGCCCTGGCGCCGGGGTTGACCATGCAGTTCGGAAACAATCCCTCCGCCGGGGGCTGTCTTTGCGGGACAGGGGCGCTATGCTTGCGCTGCTGGCCCGGTATGAGTGTGTCCCCGTGTGAGAGCCTGCCATGACCGACCCCTCCGTCTCGCAGCGCGCTGCCGATACGTCCGAGCTGACGGTGATCATCGTCAGCTACAACACCCGTGCCCTGACGCTGAAATGCCTTGAGACGCTCTATGCCACGACCCGGCGGACGCGGTTTCACACGGTCGTCTTCGACAATGACAGCCAGGATGGCAGCGCCGAGGCGGTGGCGGAGGCCTTTCCCCAAGCGGAGCTGATACGGTCGCCCGAAAATCTGGGCTTCGCGAAGGCCAACAATGTCGTCGCGACCCGGGCCACCACCGAGTGGCTCCTGCTGCTCAATCCCGACACGGAGGTCCATGAGGGCGCCGTCGACAGCCTGCTGGACTTCGCCAAGGCCCATCCCGAGGCCGGCATCACCGGCGGGCGGACGGTCTTTCCCGATGGCTCACTCAACGCCGCCTCCTGCTGGGCGCGGATGACGCCCTGGTCGATGACCTGCCAGGTGCTGGGGCTTGCCGCGGCCTTTCCCCGGTCCTCGCTCTTCAATCCCGAGGGCATGGGCGGCTGGGCGCGCGACAGCGAGCGCGCGGTCGATATCGTGGTCGGCTGCTTTCTGATGATCCCGCGCGCCCTGTGGGAGGAGCTGGGCGGGTTCAACCTGAAATATTTCATGTATGGCGAGGAAAGCGATCTGTGCCTGCGGGCGGCGCGCCTGGGCTACCGGCCGCGGATCACGCCGGAGGCCGAGATCATGCATCTGGTGGGCGCCTCGGCCGCCACCCGGTCGGACAAGGCAGTGCGGGTCGCCAAGGCGCGCACCACGCTGGTGCGCGACCACTGGCCGGCCTGGCAGCAGCCCTATGCGCATCTGTGCTTCTGGCTCTGGATCGCCGGGCGCCGGACGGTGAGCGCGGCCCTGGCCCTGCTGCCGGGGCAGGCGCACAAGGAACGGGCGGCGCGCTGGAAAGCGATCTGGCAGGCGCGGCAGGACTGGATGGAAGGATATCACGATGCAGCCTGAGGCCCCCGCCCACAAGTCCCGCCTGAGCGGCCCGGCCCGCGCCCTGCGGCTGCTGGGATCGATGTTCGATCCGCGCGCCTGGGCGCATATGCTCAAGATCGTCAATTACTACAACTATTCCCATGTCCAGCCGATGCGCCAGCTGCGCCCCGGCCCCGGCGGCGCCATCAGCCCGAACGCGTTCTTCTCCTATCCCGAGCGGATCGAGATCGGCGACCGGGTCCGGATCTCGGCCCGCTGCCATATCTGGGCGGGTCCGTCGCGCGGGCGCATCGTGCTGTCCGACGATGTGCTGATTGCGCCGGAAGTGATGATGACGGCGGCGAACTACCGGTTCAACGACGGCCAGCCGGTCAATGACCAGCCCATGGACGAGGCCGACATCATCGTCGGAAAGGATGTCTGGATCGGCTATGGCGCGGTGATCCTGCCCGGCGCCCGGATCGGCGAGGGCGCGATCATCGGCGCGGGCACGGTGGTGCGCGGCACGGTGGAACCCTTTGCCATCATCTCGGCCTCCGAGGCCAGCCGCCCGGTGGGGCGCCGGGTGCTGGCCGGTGCCGCCGTGACCCTGGATGCTGGCGCGAACCCGGCGGTGGCCGAGATCGTCGCCCGTGAGACGCCCCAGATCGCCGCCGCGCGCCGGGCCGGGCCGCTCGATGCCTCGGGCATCGACAGTTTCGATCTGATGACCCTGCGCGCGGCCATCGAATCCGCCACCGGGCTGCGGGTGTCCGATGCCGAATGGGGCGGGCTCGGCAGCCTCGACGATATCGCCCGGCTGCCGTCGCTGGCGGGGGCTGTGGCGGGGACAGGTACCCTCCCGCCCCCGGCGCCCGGGCCGGCCATCGTCGCGCCCCCGCCACAAAACCTGTCACAGACCCAGCCGCAACCGCAGCCGCTCGCCCAGGCGGCCGCCATCGCCCCGCCCTCCGGAGCCATCGATCCGCCGCCGCCGCCGCCGGAGATCCCACAGGACCGCTTCACGCAGCTGACCCACGATCTGCCCGCTGGCATGCCGGCGTCGATGGTCGAAAGCCGCCGCCCGGGCCATCTGCACCGCCGCCACCTGCTGGAGATGCCGAAGATGGCGCTGGCGGGGATGGGCGAGCCCTGGCTGTTCCGCGAGCTCGGCGATCTGCACTGGATGCTGATCCTCGATTTCCTGCAGCGCGCCTCCAGCCAGGTGACCGACGATCAGGGCGACCGGCTCTATGCCACGATCACCCGTTGCAAGATCGACTTCACGCCCAGTCTGTTCGCGTTCAAGGAAAACACGCCGCTCGATATCCGCTCCCATCTGGAGCGCTACGGCGCGGCGGTGTTTTTCTCCCAGAACGCGTTCGAGGGCATGCCGGGCATATCGGGCCACGCGACGGTCATGTCGACCTTTGCCAAATACGGCGAGCGCGGCAAGAACACCTCGCTGGTCAAGGGCACGCCGCCGCTGCCGATCCCCGAGGCGGTGCCGCCGATGGAGAAGATCTCCGAGTTCGGCTATGCCTACCGTGCGCGCCGCGCCGAGCCGCCCTATGACACCGTGCTCTACGAAACCGAATACGAGATCCAGGCCCCCCATGACATCAACGGGGTGGGACTGCTCTATTCGGCGGCCTATCCGATGATCTACGATCTCTGCCTGGAGCGGTTCGAGGGCAAGGGCTTCCTGCGGGAACATTCCACCCAGTCCAAGGATCTGTTCTACTTCGCCAATTCCGAACCTTCCGAGACGCTGCTCTTCCGCGTCCATGAGCGCGAGGATCTGGGCGGGGGGCGGATCCGCCATGTCTGTTCGCTGTCGCGGAAATCCGATGGCGCGCGGATGGGCGAGATGACCGGCATCAAGATCAATGTCGCCTGAGGCCGCGGCGATGACCCTGCCCCGCGCTGCCGTCATCATCCCGCATTACAACGATCTGGAACGGCTCGGGAAATGCCTCGATGCGCTGGCGCCGCAGGTGGCCGCGGCGGGCGATGCGGTCGAGGTGATCGTGGCCGACAATGGCTCGCCCTGCGACATGGGTCCGGTTCAGGCCGCGTATCCCTGGGTGCGCCTCGTCACCGAGACCGAGAAGGGGGCGGGCCCCGCGCGCAATCGCGGTGTCGCGACAAGCCGCGCGCCCTGGCTGTGTTTCATCGATTCCGATTGCATCCCGGAGCCGGGCTGGCTGGCCACGGCGCTCGCGCTGGCCGGCAGCGCCGATGTCATCGGCGGGCGGGTCGATACGTTCGACGAGACCCCGCATCCACGCTCGGCCGCGGAGGCGTTCGAGACGGTCTATGCTTTTCACCAGAAGCATTACGTCGAGAACCGGGGCTTTTCGGTCACCGCCAACATGCTGACCGCGCGCGCGGTGTTCGAGGATGTGGGCGGGTTCCGCAACGGCTATCCGGAGGATATCGACTGGTGCCACCGGGCGCGCGCGAAGGGCTACGCGCTGGTCTATGCCGACGACCTGGCGGTGGCGCATCCCACGCGGCAGGACTGGCCGGCGATGGCGCGCAAGATGCGCAGGCTGACCGCCGAGCGGTTGACGCTCTTCGGCACCGGGCCGAAACGGCGGCTGCTCTGGGCGGTGCGCGCGCTCCTGGTGCCGGGCTATGCGCTGGTCCAGGCGCCCCAGGCGCTGCGCCATCCCGGGCTCAGCGCGCGTGAACGGCTGTCGGCGCTGGCCATGCTGGCGCGGATCACCGGGCTGCGCATGGTCTGGATGTGGCGCCAGGCCCTCGGTCTGTCGATCTGAGGGCGGCCCCGCTCCTTGACCTTGCCTCAAAACCCCCGATCCCGTCATATGCCGCCAGTTGATTGTTCCGGATTCAGCAACGAAGTAATTTATGACCCATGAACCGTTTAATCCTTCCCGCCTTTCTCGCTGTGACGACCCTCCTTGCCCTTGCGGCGCTTCGGCCGGCTGAGGCCGCCACCTTCCGCGTCTCTGAGACCTACCGTTTCGAGCTGTTCAATTTCAGCTTTGACGAGAATTTCTGGGCCGGAAGCTTTCCCGATCTCACCGATGCCGCGACCCCGGTACCGATCGAACGCGTCACCATGAGCTTTCGGGCCGACTATCTCAGCCCGGTCGCCACGGCGCTGAAATTCCGCCCGAACGCCGCAGTCGAGATCGCCTTTCTCGATTTCGAGATGGTGACCCGCGATGTGCCCGGCCTGTCGGTGGCGCAAACCCTGGGCCTGGCCGATCTGATCTCTCCGCAGTTCGTGGTGAGGCCGGACCGGCAGGGCACACCGTGGCTCGTGCGCGTCGGTACGCTCACCGGCGGCGGCGTCAGCTACAGCTGTGGCCGCAGACTGGCCGATCTGGAGCTCCTGGCCCGGGGCAGCGAGGGGCTAGGCGCCACGTTCTCGGTATTCTTCGACAGTCTGAAGCCCTTCGATGCGCCGGACTATATTGTGCGCGGCAACCGCGTCGACCTGGTCGGCGGCGTGCAGCAAGAGACGTGGCAAACCACGCTGCTGTCCCAGAGCGCTGTCCCCGCCCCGGTGCCGCTGCCCGCGGCCGGGCTGATGCTGGCCGGCGCGCTGGCGGGGCTGGGTGCCGCGGCCGCCCGGCGGACCCGGGCGCCGCGGACGGCCTGCCCTACAGGGGAAGATCGCTGATCCAGCCGTCCGGTTCAGGGTCGAACTGGAACCTGTCCATCTGGACCTCCGCATCGAGAGACCAGGGGTTACTGCCGAGCCGTAGGTCCGAGATCGTGCCGTCGAAATAGCCCGTCCAGGCGCCGCCGATCATCCATTGCGACGCCCCGCTGCCATCCTGCCGGGTCAGCTGGACATCGTCCTCGGTGCTTGAGAACACCAGGACATCGTCGACGATCAGCTGCACCAGGTCGGTCTCTTCGTTGACATGGGCCATGATCTCATGCCGGTCGGTGTCGTTCAGGCCCAGATCGTCTATCCTGTATTGCTTGAAACTGCCATCGGCGAGACCGACCCGCAGGCTGAGCCCGTCATCCTTTGCGTCGACCGCGATGTTGTGGCGGTTCCAGACCAGCCGCGCATAGGCGCCATCGGCGATTTCGCGCTGGTAGGCGAAGCTCACCGTGGTCTGCGCGCCGAGCGCGGTGGCCGCGCCGCCGTCGAGAAAGGCCCAGCCGTCCTGTCCGGCAAATTCCAGCGCGCCGGCGGCAGGGTCGAACAGCGCGCCGCCCCGGAGCGTCAGCGCTTCCGGATCCAGCTGCCGCACCTCGGCAAGATCGAAATCGAACACCATGGGCGGCGCCGGAGCCTCGGGCGGTGTCTGCGGGGGCGGCGCATCGGGGTCGAGCGACGCATACCGGTGTTCGCTGGCGCTCAGGCGCAGCGCTCCGATCTGGCCGGTGAATCCGATCTCGGCCTTGAACGGATCGCCGAGGATCATTCCGCGGCCCTCGATCCCGCCGATATGCCCGGCCACCGGTGCTTCGTCCTGGACGACCCCGTCGATGCTCAGGCGCAGCATCCCGCCGGAGAACTGGACCGAGATATCGGCCCAGTCCCCGTCGCGCAGCGCATCCTCGGCGCGCAAAACGGTTTGCTTCTCGCCCTCCGGCGAGAGGCGGAAGGTGAGGCTGCCATCGGGTCTCACGGCCATCGAGAAGGCCGTGTGCACGCGCAGAACCTCTCCGGCCCCGCTTGCCCAGTCTGCCGAATAGAGGCTGAGATCGAGCCGGAAATCCTCCGCCCCGGCGAGGGCCGCGACGGCGTCCGGCGCGATTTTGGCCTTGTCGGCATGATCGTCGAAAACGAACAGGCCCGTGCCGGTGCTGTAGGCCCCCTTGAACACCACCGGCAGGTCACCATCGGCACTCAGCTCGAACAGCTCCGGTTGCAGGACCTCGACCCGTGTCGTCGTGCGGTCGATGCTGCCATCGGGGGCGGTCACGGTCAGCGTGACCGTGTAGAGGCCCGGGGCGCTGTAGCTGTAGCTCGCGTCCGGTCCGGTGGCGGTCTGGCCGTTTCCGAAATCCCAGTGATAGAGCGCATCGTCCCCCAGCGGGCCGTCGGGCCCGGCGCTGAATTCCGACGAGAAATCGAAGCGCGCCCAGTTATCCTCGGTGCGTTCGCTCTGGATCAGGGCGGTCAGCACCTCCGGGGTGGGGTCATAGGCGAGCACCGGCGCCCCCTTGCCCTCCAGGTCGAGCGGGCTGTCCGGGCGCAGCTGGATATTGGCCAGATCGCTGCGCGTGCCCTCGGCGGGATTGATGAAGACATCGCCATACCAGCCCGGCGCGTCGCGGTCCTCGTCCTGGACGAAGAGATTGCCGTCGATCTGCCAGTCGGACCCTTCCAGCGCCCAGCCTTCGGGTTCGTTGAAGGTCGAGATGCCCGAAACGATATTGTCGAGGATCGTGACCCCGGTGCTGGTGCCGTCCAGTTCGATGCGCGGATTGGCCAGGATCCCGTCGATACCCGGCGCATCCTCGCGCAGGATGGTATTGTTTGCGATCAGCAGCCCGTCATAGGGCCCGCCCTTGATCCCGTGCTTGTGGGCGTTGACGATCACGTTGCCGGTGATCTGGACATTCTTGTATTCCATGTCCGCCATCCCGTCCTCGGTGACGGCGCGGTTGGACATGAAGATCGACTGGGTGTGCAGGTCGCCCTCGCCCAGCACCATGACATTGTCGCGGATGATGATGTTCTCGGTCTGGGTCTTGGTGTTGTCGGTCCAGAACTGGATCATGTCGCGATGGTCGCTCGCATCCGGCGGCGCATCGAAATCATGCATGTAGTTCTTTTCGATCAGCAGGTTCCTGGCCTCGGCGACGTTGAGATGGTCCATCCGCTGGTTGTGAAACTCGTTGCCGCTGACGATCCCGTCGCGGATCTGGCTGATCTGCAACCCGCGGGCGAAGCCTTCGAATTCGTTGTTCTCCACGGTCAGCCCGTCGACATTGCGCACATGCAGGCCCCGGCCATTGCCGTAGCCCGGCGTGCCGTTGACGGTGTCGGGATCGGCCCCGATGGCGCGGTCGCCGTCGAAATGGCTGTCGCGGATCGTGATGTCGGCGCTGTTGCGGACCGCAAAGGGCGAGGTGTGCAACCAGTGATCGCCCTGGGTATAGGTGTAATCGAAGGTGAGACCCTCGAAGGTCAGCCCCTGCACACCGCCCAGGGACATGCCGGTCAGAACGGCGGGGGCGTCGGGGTCGGCCGAGCGGATGGTGACCGGCGTGTCGAAGCCGATCCCGTCCTGCCGGCTGATCTCGAGCCGGTCATAGGTTCCGGGTGCGAGCTCTATGACATCGTCGTCTGTCGCTGTCTGGAGCGCAGTGCGAAGCTCGTCCGTGGACGAGACCGAAAATACCTGAAACATTGCAGCGCCATCTTTGGGACATGCAGTCTCATTGCGTGTCCGGCGCCCCCACAGCAGCGCGACCGGTATCACCGGGGTCTTTTTGAAAAGATTAACGGCCGCGCCGGAGCATCCCGTAACGGGTATGAAAATTCATCAGATTTTCCAGAACTTTCCCGCCGAAGGGCCGGCCCGGCGCTGCGGGCGAACCCCTTGGCCCGGTCCTGGGCGCCGGGGGCGCGCGGCCCCCTAATGGGCGGTTAACTGCGGTGAGAGCACTGTGCGGCCCGATCGCGAGAAGGGGAACTGGCCATGGGTCTGACATTTGGATTTGGGATCTGGAATGCCGCCATCCGGCCCGCAGGCGGAGGCACGACGGTCCCCGGTCCGGGACCCGATGCGCTGACGCTGACGGAGTTCGGCCAGGACAATCTGGTCTTCGATACCGGAGCCGCCTTCGACCGCAATGCCGGCCGGGTGCCGCTGTCGGGGACGGCGAGCGCCGGGGCGGTGGTGCAGGCCCGCTTCGTCGAGGCCGGCGGCGCGGCCCATACCGGCTGGCAGGATGTGGCCACCGCGGACGGCACCGGCGCCTGGGAAGGTGCGCTCCAAGGTCCGCGCAGCCCCGAATGGCTGCGGGTCCAGGCCCGGCTGAAGGCGGCCCCGGCGGTGACGGCAGCGACCACGCGGGTCTGCGCGCTCGGCCATGTGATCGCGGTCATGGGACAGTCCGAGATCGACCGCGTGATGATCACCGGGGGCGGGGCCTATGAGGGGTCCATCGCCGATCCCGAACAGGTCCAGGTAGTGGTCGGCGCGGCCAGCTTCGCCGGCAACGGCAATCCCGGCAACAATGTCACCGGCTATGCCATCTCGCGCGGGTTTCTGGGCCAGATCGGGGCACCGGCGCCGAAACTGACCCATGCCGCCGACATGATCCGGAAGGCGACCACCGACAAGGTGATGATCGTCGATCTGGCCCTGTCGGCCTCGGGCCGGTTCCAGCTTTCGGACGATGTCAGCGCCCGCCGCCGCTGGTCCGATTTCATCGACATGCTCGACGCTGCCGGTTGGCAGGAGGGCGTCCGCCCGGGTGTCATCGTCGATATGTGGACCAATGCGGACAACCAGTTCGCCACCGATTTCATCGCGGCCTACAAGCCATTTTATACCGGCAAGACGGCGGATGGCGCCGATTATGTGCCGGGCACGCCCTATGAGGTCGAGACCTTCCCCGGCACGCCGGGCACCGACGATCTGACCATCAAGCATGACCATATCCTGTTCGACCTGACCGGGCGCGGACTGGGCCTGTTCGATGCGGCCGAGACCCGGATCGCGCTCTGCCATCACCGCTACGACCCGATCCTCGATCTCGACGGGGCCCTGGTCTCCACCGGCAACATCGCGGTCACCGACATGTGGGGACAGGAGATCCTGCGCGAGACCTTCTTCGGCACCATGCCGGGGGACAGCGATTTCGCGCAGATCATGGTCCGCGGCACCGAGCCTCTGAACTACGAGAACGGGACCGACACCAGTGGCATCTGGGGCGATGTCATCCATCCCGGCCAGGGGCCGGACGGGCTGCAGCTCTTTGCGCGCCACCTGGCCCATGCCGGCCTGCGCGCCCTGAAGCTCGTGCCGGACACCGTGCCGGAATTCGACAGTGCCAGCTTCGACAGCGCCGGGGCCCATGCCGATTTCTCCTGGAGCGGCGGGCCGATCACAACGACGCGCAAGCTGCGCGGCATCGCCGATCTGGACGGATCGCAACCCCATTGGACGGATGTCTTCGGGTTCGAGTTCAACGGCCGGCCGGTCGAGCGCGCCGAGCTGCAGGGGGACGGATCGGTCCGGGTCCATGTGCCGGCCGGGGCCGGCTCCGGTCCGGGCGGGGTGGCCGACTGGTCGAAGGACCGGTTCTTCTTCGGCCGCGGCGGGGCGACCGGCTTCGTGAAGGAACAGGACGATCCGCTGAACCGGGGCTGGATGAACTATCCGGTGATCGACGCCGATGCGGCAGGCGTGCCGGGGCTCTATGACGACACGCTGGTCTCGGCGGGGGGCATCGCGGTGCGTCCGCTGCCGTCGGATAGTGTCATGGCGCCGGCGGCCTACCGGGCGGCGGCCGTCGCGACCCGCGGCGTGCGCTTCACCGATCCCCAGGGGATCCGGGACGCGGCAGGCGGTGTCCTTGCCACCCAGGTCCGTGCCGAATGGCGCGGGGCGCTGCTGTCCACCCAGGACCCGGTGACGCTCTTCAGCGTCGGCACCCGCTTTACCGTCATCGTCAGCCGCGGGCTTCAGCTGCGGGTCGCCTTCTGGGCCGGCGGCGGCAGCCAGCAATCTGACGGGGTCGCGCTCGTCCCCCGGGTGCGCGCGGATGTCGTGGTTACGGCCGATCTGATCGCCAATAGCTGCAGCGTGACGGTGGATGGCCAGAGCGTCCTGACCCATACGATCAACGGCACGCGCAACAGCTTCGTCAATACCGACAAGCTCTCGTTCTTGGGCCAGCCGGGTGGGCAGACGGCCGCGTTCGAGTTCGAGCGCGCCGCAGTCTGGATCAACGATCTCGCCGGGACCGGCGCGCCCTACAAGGACCTGCGCGGCTCTGATGGGCCCGCCGCGCTCAACGCCGATCCCTGGCGTGTGGGGGACGGCACGATCACCTGAGAGCCGGTCCGGCCGCGCGCGATGGCGCGGCCGGCGCCCTAGAGATAATCCTGCACGAAGCGCTTGGCCATGATCCTGGGGCTGAAGCGGTCGACATTGACCAGCCGGTCGGCGGGCAGCCCGCCGATCAGCGCCGAGGTCCCCGAGAAGGTCGAGTTGCGCGAATAGATCAGCCAGTCGCACGCCCCGAGCGCCCACATGTCGATCATCGCGTTCTCGGCCTCGACCACGGGATCGACGCTGTCATGGAGCAGATGCAGCCGGCCGCCATCCTCGGGCAGGTATTTCTCGGTCACATGGAGATTGCCGAAGGTCGCGCGGATATCCTCCTGCGCCTCGAAGCTGTCGGTGGCCAGAAAGCTCGGCGCGTCGGGCATTTTTGTGCGCAGCCGCGTCAGTTCGGCCTTCACCTTGTCCAACGGGCCGGCCATGTCGGTATAGCGCAGATGGGCCCCGATCACCGGCCTTTCGAGCCCGGCGAAGACCGCGTCCACCGCCCGCTGCACCCGGTCGTTGGGTGAAAAATAGCGGGTGAGATAATCGCAGACGATCTCGGTCCGGCTGCGCCCGGCAAAACGCGGATCCCGTGCCATCAGGCGGCGCAGACGCGGCACCTTGGGCACATAGGACCAGAAGACCGCCACATCGGCGGCATGATCGGTCCGGGTGATGTCGATGCAGGATTTGCGGTAGACCAGCGCGCCGTTGTGCTCGCCTTCCACGATCTTGACGGGATGCTCGGCCATCCGCCCCTGCCATTTCGCCGGTGCCACGTCGGGGCTGGCATCGAAGAGCGCCGGGTCGGGCATGTCGGGTGCTGTGAAGAGCAGCGGATAGGCATTGACGCCGGGGGCTGCATAGATCCCGTCACGCCAGTCGATGACCGGCACGCGGCCGCAGAGATCGGCATAGATCAGCCCGGTGACGGCCGAGAGCATCCGGTTGCCCAGACCCCCCTTGGCCTTGATCAGCAGCACCCGTTCCGGCACGGGCGCGGCTGGGGGCGGTGCGGTGGCGGGCTCAGCCATGGCGGTCGCGCCGGGTCCGCTCGGCCTCGATCACCTTGATATCGGCGGCGACCATCTCGGCGACCATCTCGGGCAGGGTATAGGTGTGCGTCCAGCCCAGTTTCTCGCGCGCCTTGGTCGGATCGCCGATCAGCAGATCGACCTCGGTGGGCCGGAAATAGCGGGGATCGACCTCGACCAGCAGATCGCCGGTCTCGGCATTGTAGCCCTTTTCCTCGACCCCCTCGCCGCGCCAGTCCATCTTGATCTGCACCTCGGCGAAGGCGGCATCGACGAAGCTGCGCACGGTATGGGTCTCGCCGGTGGCCAGCACGTAATCGTCGCCCTCGTCGGCCTGCAGGATGCGCCACATGCCCTCGACATAGTCCTTGGCATGGCCCCAGTCGCGCCGCGCGTCGAGATTGCCCAGATAGAGCCGGTCCTGCAGCCCCAGATGCATCGCCGCCACGGCGCGGGTGATCTTGCGGGTGACGAAGGTTTCGCCCCTGAGCGGGCTTTCATGGTTGAACAGGATCCCGTTGGAGGCGTGGATGCCATAGGCCTCGCGGTAATTCACCGTGATCCAGTAGCCATAGAGCTTGGCCGCCGCATAGGGCGAGCGCGGATAGAAGGGCGTGTCCTCCTTCTGGGGCACCGCCTGGACCAGCCCGTAGAGCTCCGAAGTGGAGGCCTGGTAGAAGCGGCAGGTCTTTTCCATGCCCAGGATCCGCAATGCCTCGAGAATGCGCAGGGTGCCTATCGCATCTGCATTGGCGGTATATTCCGGCGTGTCGAAACTGACCTGAACATGGGACTGCGCGGCGAGGTTGTAGATCTCGTCGGGCTGCACCTCCTGAATGATTCGGATCAGGTTGGTGCTGTCGGTCATGTCCCCGTAATGCATGCGGAACCGGACGTCTTTCTGGTGCGGGTCCTGGTAGAGGTGATCGACTCGTGCCGAGTTGAAGGACGAGGACCGGCGTTTGATGCCGTGAACGTCGTAGCCCTTTTCGAGAAGCAGCTCGGACAGATAGGCTCCGTCCTGACCGGTGACGCCGGTGATGAGTGCGCGTTTCAAGATCGTTACGCCTTCCTGACTATGTACCACCCACGTCTCTCGCGCAGCAGGCGCCAAGCCGTCAATGTGATATCGAAACGCAGCCCCGGCGTTGTGCTGCATTGTCTCCATGTTCTGCCGCGGGCCCGGTACCGGCGGATGGGGTCACCAGGGCCGCCTCACCAGGGGTCCGATACCCAGCCCCAGTCCACCGGGTCGTCGCCGGGCTCTGTGGCCACCGCACCGGTCCCGGGCGGCACCCGCCCCGGCTTTGGCCGGGCCAGGGCCACCGCATCCTCGGGTGTTTCCGGCATCAGCGTCGGGCCCGGAAGGGCCGCGAAATACCGGCCCGCATCCTGGCCGCGCGGGCGCAGCAGGACATTGGCGGACTGTTCCGCCCCGCTCTTGCGGGCGGGCGGGCCGCCGGAGATGGTGTTGTGCACGGCCAGATCGCGGCCGTTCTGCAGAACCACGCGGCTGGTCGGAAAGCGCATATTCACCCCATCCAGCACGGTGTTGGCCTGACCATCGCCGTCGCGGTCCCCGGGCAGCGGCTGCAGGAAGGCGTTCTGCAGCACCGTGATGCCCCGGGTGTCGGCGTCGCGGAAGGACACCGCCGCCGGGGCGGTCACCCACAGGATATTGTGGCGGATCTCGACATCCTCGAACCCGGCCCCGTCGGGCAGACTGTTGGTGAAGATACCCTGCATGGCCGGCAGGGACGGGGCGGCCTTCCAGATGCCGGGCCGCTTCGGATCGCAGGTCAGCCGGACGGTCTGCCAGGGCCGGGTCAGGGCGATTTCGTGGCGGTGGGATTGTCCTTCGGCCAGCCGGTCGCCGGGGTGCGGCACCAGGCGCAGCGGCGCCGTCCCGCCGCCCTCATACGTCCCGTCGCGCTGCACGCCGATCAGGATGCGCTCCTGGGTGCAGGCGGCGGGGGGCAGTTCGCTGATGCCGGCGCCCTGCAGGATATGGAAGGCCCGGTCGCCCTCGGGCAGGCGCGCCGGCGGGGCCGAGGGCACGCGCGGGCGCACCCCGGTCGGCCGGCCGGGCTGCCACATGCCCACCCCGGGAAAGGCAAGGTTCTCGGCGATGGTAAGACCGCGGATCGAACAGCTGACGCCGGAGCTGGCGAACATGTGGATCACGTCCGGATGCAGCCGGTTGTTGGCCCAGTGGTCATAGACCATGTTGCGGGTGACCGTGACGCCTTCGGTATCGCTGCAGCCGCCGGGATGGACCTGGGGCGAGATCCGCAGCATATCCCCCCAGCTGTGGCGCATCCGGTTGCCGGTCACGGTGATGCCGGTGCCGCCGACGATGATGCCGTTGACCAGCCGCTCCAGCCGGCTGTCGCGGATGGTGACATTGCGCAGGCGCAGCCCGTTGATGCCGGTGAGGTTGCGCTCCAGCTCGGGCGCGCCCAGCCGGGCCTCGCCGAGCGAGCCACGCACCGTGAGACGCTCCAGCGTGACATTGCGGGTGATCCCGCCCACGCCCCTCGCCACGCCGTAGCGATGGCCGCGGAACCCGGTCTCCCCCGGCGGCACTTCCGGCACATCGTCGAGCACGAAGACCAGATCGCGCAGGATCGCATCGCCGTTTTCGCCGCCCTCCGGGCCGGAGGCAAAGACCCAGCGGGTCAGCACCGGCGGGTCGGCGGGGTCGGCGGCCTCGAAGATGATCGGGCGGGCGGGGTCGAGCCCGGTGAACGCCGCGCGGAAATCCGGCGTCTTGAGATCATAGCGCCCCGCAGCAAGGCAGACCCGGAGGCCGGATTTCGCGTCCGCCGGCAGGGCCAGCACCGCGCGCAGTTCGGCGGTGCCGGACACCGGATGGCACGGCGGCTGGGAGGCGGCCGCCCCGGCCAACAGCAGGCTGGCGGCCAGAATCCCGAAGACAGGCGTGTAT
>ERZ1740065.1215-NODE-1215-length-15246-cov-11.829833_pt1 | contig 15246 bp, 6 predicted proteins | sample MGYA00581738_ERZ1740065 | MGnify/ENA primary metagenome ERZ1740065 (study PRJEB43018, sample SAMN04849749) | marine metagenome | isolation source: floating plastic debris | place: Pacific Ocean | collected 2008-09-01 | study: EMG produced TPA metagenomics...
GGGAGGGAGAGACATGGGAGGGAGGGAGGGAGGGAGGGGGGTGGAGATAAATAGTAGGCTCACCTTCATCTTCTTTGGAACAGCTACCTTAGGATCAACCTGAAACATGAAGATCTGCGTGAGAGGCCGACTGAATCGAACACAGCACCAATTCACTGGCAGAGAGTGGTGAGTGAAAGAACGTGAATTTCATTCTAGTTCTACGCATTGTTAATAGTACACATTACATGAGAGAGAGAGAATCATCTAGCAGCGTGTTACAGTTGATCATGAAAGTTAGCTACTAATCATCTGATGACAAGTCACGGCTCAAATTAAGTCTACTACCCGGTTATAAATTTCTAGAGAACAATTTTACTAAAATTACTGCCGATTGGGCATTGAGCCGTGAATTGAGCAGAATCAGCTGTTACCAGAGTGCCAGTAGCCTGCCGCTGCCGGCTAGGGTCAGCGTTACTAGCACACACTAAAGCATGGGATCAGTGGCAAACTACCGGACTCGAGGCGCAGCTAGCTAAGACGATCTTGCATGAGAAAGAGAGAGAAAGAGGGCAAGCAAGAGAGAGAGAAAGAGAGAGAAAATCTACTCAACCTTTTTCTCATCTATGACATGTGTAGGACTACTGAGGACTTTATCTACGCTCTGTGGATCTGTGAACTTAATGAAGCCAAAGCCCCTACAAGTAACATCATTCTTGTTATTCCACAGTGTATGGGACGTCGCCACGGACACCCTCACTGCCACCGCCAACAGGACATCTACCAGCGGCTAATAATTGGGATCATTTCAGTTTGGCATTGTGTTACATATTGCAGCAGTGTCACGCACAGTAATGATGGGCTGTGAGAAGTCTGGACACTGATTCAAAGCAATTTTCTCTCTGTACGAATGTAATACGGAGGGAAACTACATTGTCACAGATTGCGATCTCTACTGGTGGACAAAAGCGTTTGACTTAGCGCACCTGATATGGGGCCACAAACATAGGCATCTGACTGCTACCTACGGGCAATGTCTACCTAGAAAATCTGTCAGGCGCGGAAACAAGAAATCATCAGCAAGTCTATGGTACGAAGGGCGCGCACGCGTGTGTTACCATACACGATCTACAAACTACTTGTACAGCCAGACATCTAACTATACATCATATAACAGGACTATTGGTAGTAGCTGGTGGTACTGCGATGAGGCTTGATTGAAGGTCGTGCAAAATCACAGGTTGTACCAACTACACTGCTTGTAAGAGCACAAGCACTATGGACACATTTAACAAACATGGGTGCTGCAGCTGCCGCGCTGCCCCAGGTTCTGGAGGAGCTAGCTGCGAGCTTATCATCAAACTAAACTATTAATATTATAGACAGGGCGTTTGATAACAAACGTTTTGCAGAGAGAAACTTCATTAACCTCTTGCTTATCACCTATCAAAGTTTATTTGTCATGCGGCGTGGTGAAGTCGCAGAGGTTAGTGCATAGCGAACTACCTTGATCTCTTCGTGATGGGGTCCTTCATCACTATCGAGTCTGCCACTTCTCCAAAGTGACCAAAATACTCCTTTAATCTCTCTGCAAACAGCAGAAGATAAAGTTTCCTTTAAGCACTCTTCACGCAACGATATACTAACATACGGGTAGACTTCATTCGCTGAGCTTGTGAGCAGGATAAAGTGAAATTAAGTAAATCATCTGCAATACCGAGCTTCTCTCTGCTATATGCCGTAAGAGTTAGTTTCCCAGCCATAAAAGTACGGCTAGTGATTAAGTCTACTACTAGGAGCTGACTCGGGTAGTCAGACGGGCTGGTTTCAAGGTGACAGCACACCCTATTGTGAAGTCTTGATCAAATTACAATCGTAATACATACCAGGCGTAGTTTGCCAGCTCAGTCCACCAACAAACATCTTGCTGTAAAGGAAACAACAAGTACGTCACGTAAGAACAGTAACATTGTTCATACAATATGAAATAGGATATGATTGGGTTTGATCTGGTGGTAAAGCTAGTCAAATACATGTATATTCGCCACAAAGTACGGAAACTTCAACTGCCACCAGTAACGATGACAAGAATACGAACACCTGACAAGTCGTGTCAACGTACCCAGGGTCGTTGGAATCTTCTAAGCTCTCGACAACGTTATTGTTCTGCTGCGTTTCAATCATTTTGATACTATGTAAAAGACCAACTACAGCTACTTAAAATTTGAGTATACTAAGATCAACTTCATGTAAGAAACTCTACTAAGAAACTGGCACGTGTGAATCCGATGGTGGCAGTCGCTAGTACTTTCATAGGCTCTGATGAAGGCGGTCGCTGTACGTTACGAATGGCCAATCAGAGCACCGCTGCCATGATATCTATCCAATCGTGCGCATTCACTAGAAGCACCTGTCAATCACTTGTGGTCTTATATGCTCTTTGGTATTATGAAACCAAGAAAAGCGCTGGCAACAATGGAATCTCTACGGATGACTTGAACGGTTTTCGAATTTTGACCAGTGGCTTCTTCCTGGCAATGTAAGGTCGTTTTTTGTGGAAATGGTAATGAATGATGGAGTTCTGTCTCTTCTCCGGAGAATTTACGCGCATGTTCTTCTACTTACGATAATCCCATGTTTACAACCAATATCGTACTAGAGGCCTACAGAACAAAGAATATTATGCCTGTGGATGTAAAATACAATAGTTTTGTTTATCCTTAGAGCTCAACTACAGGTTCCATGGCTCAGCTACGTTGCACGACACAATTCAGTCTGCATAAGGTGCATATGAGGGTAGAATTCAGCAAGCACCTGGCACTTTGTTGATCCATTTGTACAGTGTTACATTTTCGTGTTACAATGTGAAAGCTTTCATCGACATAGATTGAACCAATTAATTCAAAATGTCAGAACTTGCCAGGATCCATTTATATTTGCACAAATCATAGAAATAACAATGAACTACTATATTCCATTGCTACTATGCTCTGAAAATGAGTCAAGGAGTCTGATGGAATGAGAAAGGGAGACTGGCTCCTTAAAATGGCACAGAAAACAAGGCAGCACTTATAAGTGTGGTTGCCAAACTTGTTTAGTCGTTTCATTGCATTAGTAAGTAAAATGCCACAGATCACAGAGCAGCTCTCTGATCAACAAGCTCATCTGGCCTAACAGGATATCCGCTAATGGTGAATGCTTGAGGCCGCGACTGAAAACCAGCAACAGCTGCGCTGCTATCAACACTTTAAAACAGTTACAGACCATAAGGATCATACAGAACGAGCATAACTCCCATCAAAAGTCCTTGACATTAACATTATTAGTAGTGTCCATCTTCTGACTGTAATGAATAGGCCAACAGTAATACAATAACTGTGTCCAGATAGACCATGATCAAATTAGGCAAAATGCAATTGAATGTGTCAACTACATTGGCACAAGCTCATCAGCGGCAAAGGAGATGCTGAGAGTAGATCGGTGAAGCCTCTAGAAGAAATCTAGACGTAATCAGGTTTCCAGCCTCATGAGCGACAGTCAGTCATCGTCCTCCTGGCTCAGGCAGTAAATGTAGAGGATGTTCATGATGGCTGACTGGGCAAGGCGATAGAGCCGCAGTCTGCCACCTTGGCTCGCGAACCAACGGTACGCGCTATCAGCAGCTTCCTCCGGGAAGTACGGCAGCAAGCTGTGAGCCACAATCAGCATGACAACAAATGACAGGTAGTCAAAGCGCTGGGGCATGTCATCCTCAACCAGGTCCACCTGAAAACCATGAAGGGTAGAGTGAGTGCTGACTGCATTGGGAGAGGCGGCTATACATCTACAGTATCATTTTACCGTCTCCGTTTTGGCATCACCATATTGGCGGAGGGACCAGTGGATGCGAAGTGCTGAGTATACGGTGAACGCCAGCTTGGCTACCGGTAATGGACTAAGCAAGGATTTCCAGAGCTGCACGTTCATCGAGAAATAACCTAGAAATAAGCCGACACCATCCGAAGTTCCAATTAAACGGCATTTGGCAAACAGAATTTGAAGTAGAAAATTGTAATTCAATATGCCGTCAATCTAAGGGATTAAATTTATCGTATTAAACAGATGAAATATCAATATGAGTTTGTGGGCGATGCTTTTCGGCGGTTAGTTCCCACCACCCAGTTGCCTTGTCACCCGATCCAGAAGGCTGAAATGGCATGGCTGACAGCGCCAACTGTCGCTGGCAATGTTTTTACGCGTTTGAGTAACTCTTTACTTCATTTTCAATATGTCACTAAGCTCCGACAAAACAGCCTTGAGTCAGGAGTTTACCTCAACCAAACACGCTCAGATGTCAGCATAATAGTCTTATTTACTTAAAAAGAATACTCTGCTGTGCCATATGATACGCTATAGATTTTGGGATCAATGCAAAGAATCCAGCCCATCGTTGAGTATATAATTAGCCACAATCAATTTCATCAGAGATCACAGCTCAGGCTACGGGTCTCTGAGCCACAGGAAACCATCGGCCAATCGTATTTGGTCTGACCACATCACAAAAAATTAAATAGGAAATACCCATCGTGACAACCAAGCGAAAATCTACTGGGTAAGCACATCTCCGCGGCTGGTCGATGTCAGTAGGAAATGAGGTTTGATTTTGTGTGCACAAGTCATGGCCAAAAATTGTACAACGCAGTAAAAAGCATTTGCTGCTGACTGAGGCAAAGCGCTGCTGCTCTTTTAGCGATGGCAGTTGTACTAGCGTTTTCAGTCGACAAAGCTAGCGGCTCAGAACAACCCAGGCAGCACTACACCTGTCACGATCAAATTTAATTAATTTCAGCCCTGTTAGCCTGTTCTGTAGGGGAAGATTTATATGCCAGATGTAATGAATAGGTAATGGGTTTCGGTCTTGAAAACTGTGATGATTATTGTTGCGCTGGTTGACAGAGTGCGTCTACATTACTCCTTGACTGTTCAGACGATCTAGCTCAAACACATGACGCAAGGCTCTAGCCTCTCGACACATTTACACACTTCAGGTTGTGACAGGTCGCTGACTTCATGATATTAACTCCTGCAACACTCGCGCCTCTCCACCGTTTACACACCTCTAGACCCGCAGTCGGTTACCGAATGGCCTAAAGTTCAATGAAACGTTGCACGATTTCATAAATTTTTCATTTGGAGCCAGGACAGAGAGAAGATAGAGGAGCTATTCCTATACCCATGGCCCTCGTAGCCTGCCAATTTCAGCAACCTGTATTTACGGGCGTTTATAATGTTGCTTTGTATTTGTTGTGTCTGTGGTTTATGCCCGTAGCAGATAATAACATAGTGAATTCGTACCAGGGGCGTGCAACACCGCCCTCCATAGCGTATGAAGCATCGTGGCGTCTGGCTGGTTCAACCTAAAAACGCCAGAGAAAATTTATCAGCAACCAGGTGTGCGACATTTTCACCTGGCTGACTTTATAGAAGGTAGTTTGGTAAACTAGATAGCGGAACCTAGCATTAACAGTCAAACAGCAGTGATAGCGTTGCCAGCAGTTTAGTTTCTACCTTTCAACATGCACACTGTCGGCAGTCATCTTGGTCTGTGCATACAACTCTATCTCAAGGTACACAGAATATAAAAGCAATACGCTTGTACACAGCATCAGCGAAGTGTCCACTATGTTGCCTAAAACAAAGAATCCGCGTCAGTCAGAGATTAGCCTGAGAGGGAATAAGGTGTAACCAGTGCACAGGTATAAACCCCAGCCATCGACTCGAGTGGCCCACCATACACTGGCATGCGTATAGGCCGCTTATCACCGAATCTATCACGCAACGCACACACCAAGGAACTTAAAAGCATCTCCGGTCCTCAGCCACTCGGTGAGGAAACGGAATAAAACTAGCTACGAAAAACGCAGCCAGTATTTTCATGAGAGCGAGAGATGGCTCATTTCAAATCGGCAAAGTTATCAAGTAATGCGATGCCCGCCGTAATCTAGCGTGAGCGTCGGAGCAATGTCAGTAGTTTGGAGTCGCTCCACTCTCCCAGGTTCGTATTACAAGGGCTGCTATGACTAGGATTGATGCCCTGAGCCCTGAGCACCATTTCGGTGTCGGATTACCGCAGCGATAGGCAGCTGTGTGTGTGAGTGTGTGCGTATGTGAGTCAGCAGAGACTGAGCCTCCTAGCCATCTCCGCGATGTGAATTCCCACACTCTTGCCAGTCTCAGACTCCTAACGAACATTTGCATAAGTTGTGATGAAAAGTTGCACTTTAAGTACCATCCTAAACGCACTCTAGTAACCCCACAATCCGCACTGCCAAAACCAATTACTGAGGATGAACCACTGGCCTGTGCTTTGTGAGCTTAGCTGTCCAAATAATATGACAACAGATACCCTATCCACTACTTCTAGTTCACTAGGCAAACAGGAGGCGGCTGGTAAACTAACTGAAAACGAAATGAGAAGTTGCTTACCCCTGTCTCTCTGGTACATTAAATAATGGCTGGCTATGACTAAAGGCAGCAAAGCCATAGCATACCTGTAAAGCAGAGGTTTAATGAGTGGGATGGTGGAGAGGAAAGCAATCAAAGTCTGTAAGATGCTTTTTCTCAGTCAAAAAGTGAAATGATACAAAACGAGTCAATGATTATGGGTAAGAGGGGACAACTCCCCAAACATAGAGCAATGGCGCAGCTGGAGTGTGTCCTTATCAGGCGCGCATACCAATAAAGGAATTAAGATAGTAATGGTGATTATAGGCAAATGTCACCTACCAATGCCACCAATCGTCAATCTGAGACAGCCAATATAGAACGACAGATGACGCTGCATATGTTGCCACTGACAGACCAGCCATGATTATCTGCAACAGATTGTACTCGACAAATATGTAGGCAGCAAATAACACTTGACACGAAACATCAGCATTAAAATCACTACCTTCGTGGATGTTTCTGTAGCTTCTTCAGTTAGCATAGGAGTGAGGAATGCTGATACTAGAGATATCGTGTGGAACAGTGCAATGGCTTCAATCAGACACCAGACCACCGGCGAATAGTCTATGATCACTTCAGTCAGACTCAACACCCATTTAGGGATGAATTTAAGTGGTGCACACAGCAGAACTAGGAGTACAGCATCTTTCACCACGGAAAATATCCAAGAACCCTAGAAATAAAGTAATCAGCTCCGATCATCAAGTGTCGAGCTACAGAGCTGATCCGTTATCATATTACGATAAATGAAACGTTACGAGTGCCACGTCTTTACAACATATAGCATGCTTGTATTCTAAGGATGTAGAACTACCTATCTGGGAGAAGTGTCAGCTACAGGTGCTAGGTAAACTTTGTTACTGTATGATATCGTGCATGGATTTAACTCATTTTGAAAATGAGTAAACATAATCATTTCTCCAAGCATATGGTATTGGTCGTTTCGTTATAACTCATCCATAAGCTAAGTATAATCCATGTACTGTAACAAATGCATGCTGACAGTTGGCTAATAATGACGGTTGGAAAAATGATCGCTGTTTGATACTACTTACATACTTATTGACGCTATTTATTGCAGATGAAGCAATGAAATTTAAAAATAGGATGGACACAAATGATATTAGGCACATTTTCCCGCATGTTAAGCCAACTATGGGCAGGAAAAAAACAAAAACATATCGTATCAATGAAGGAAAAGCTGAGCAACAGGCGAGGCAAATCATGCTGGCAGTATGAATAGCCTATAATCTATAGCCTAAATCTGGGTATGAGGAGATTAATTGATATATTCGAAAAAAATCCGTCGGTCTTGTACCGATGTTCTTAGGTTCTCAAGCTATAACCTTCACATCGATCGTCGGACTTTTCGGTTGTTATCATTCCCTCTTTTATCTTTTCGGAGGAACCAGAGACCTGGAGGAACTGCAGTGCTCCTCACTTTCCATCTTCTGACTCTCTCTATTTGAGAGCTGGAGCTCCAAACCAGGGTACTTTCCTGTTCAGAAATAGGAATATGTGTAAGAGTGGTACATCCTTATTTACATTACGTCGTTTTGTCTATACTAAATCAATCATGCAGTTATGGGATCGTTTGACAGGTCCTGACGGGGTGTTTATGACTGTAATAGATGTGACCAATATGGAATTCACCTCGGATAAGATATGGGATTTCATATGCTGCAAGTCCTATGTATATGCGATGGCCTCTGTGATAGACTAAGATGGATCTACGTCTTAGACTAAAAATTCGGTCCTTTCTGCCCAGCTTTGGCTTTGTGGTTCTGATAGTACTCACTTTTGGCGTCGTGCTGCCTTGCACATTATTAAGAAATCATAACTCTCCGTATAGTAAGCTATTGAAACCCAAACCCATTGATGAGAGCCTAAAGTTGTACAAAACTCTAAATGACTTTAGAAAGCAGCAATCGACCGAATTTCTGTCGCGCACCAACAAATCTGAACTTTATTCGCTTGGAGGCTGGGATCAGAAACCAAAGATAAGAGTCCTCGTTACTATTATCACCACATCTAGGAATGATCACAATTATAAAATCTCGAAGGACGATTACAAACCGAAGTACCTGACTCAGACGCTATCAAAATTTCTGAGGTTGAAGAAGTTTAACACCGGATTGAAGAGTAATATCAGTTTGAAGATCGTCATGTGTGACGTGGATGAAGGGTCACACTCAGAACTGAATGAGCTCTCCTCTTTCACCACAGTCCACCATTTATATGACAAGCCTCCTCGCAGTCCAAGTCAAGTAAATAGCTTTGAAAAGGAGAAGAGAGACTACGCCTCCTGTCTCAACGTATCGACAATGTACAGTGAAGCAGACTACATATTGATAGTGGAAGATGACGCTCTACCACATGACGATCTTATACATCACTTGGACCACCTTTTTGCTTACCGGGTACCCCTGCTGGGCGATTTTGGCTTCATAAAACTGTTCCACCCTTCTCGGCTGAATGGCTACATTACTGCCGACTTAAACAGACTTGTCGAGTGGTTCTCTCTGGCTAGTATCCTGGAGCACCTGCTCACCGCTGCCGTTTACCTGTGGCACAAGTCAAAGTCTTCCCTAAACTTCATGTCACGGATCACGCGTTACATCTACTTTGTCTTACTTTTGTTTGCCATTGGCAGAGAGAATATCAACTACTTCAGGCGGTTGAGCCCTTTCCTGTATAGGCTGGTGCCAGCTCCAAGCTGCTGCAGTCCCGCTTTGTTGTATTCGTCATCTAGCGCTCGTATCATGATGGAGCATCTCATGTCAGTTACCAGTAAGAAAGGATTTGCCAAGGATTCAGTCATGGATTTGTTCGCCCACGCTTCTGGGTTAAATACCTGGTTTTACGAGCCAAAGCTCTTCACCCATATTGGTGTTTACACCACACGAAGAAGCTCAGTTGTCAATCCATTGATTATAGATTGACAGAATTCAGTTTTCTTTAGCTACTTACCTCACTGTACTTTCAATTCATCATTGCATCAATCATTAACTACTACTTACACTTGTGCTACTCTTCATCTCTAGGCATCTGAAAATTTTGGAGATTTTACCTCCTGTGATTTACTATCATTATTTACACTCAATGGCACAATCAATCTCTAATGAACACTTTGTCACCCATCATCTCACCCGGTGTGTGTTTACGCCACCTGTCAATCATGGCTTCTAACTAAATTGTTACTAGTACGTTATTCTGGTCATTCCATTTACATGTATGTAATGTGATTTTAGTCAATCAATAATAATAAGCAATGCTAATCTGATCCATTTTCTCTCCCGTATGTCATCAATAGTATCCACCTTGTAGAAAGGCTGCTGTCAGTAAAATCACATCCAACCAAAATCAATCGTTCACCAAGTAGAGCAACATGCAATAAATATTTGTGCAAGTTTCATAGTAACATCAACGACCTTCACCTGGTGAAGGTATTTGGTAACATATTTAGTGTTGATGATTGGAATCATTTTCTCTGGTCGTGTGACTACAAGAATAACTACATTAGGTAGGAAAATTGGATAGGGTTAACATGGAATAACAATTTGATTGTGAACAATTTCTTTGACTCGGATATTTCAGTATAGAAGAACAGCTTGGTCAAGCCCATCCCTGGTTCCAATATTGATTTGAAACGACATACCCAATATTTTCTTCTGGCTGAACATTCATCTGCAGATACACTAAGCATACAGAGCCTTATGTGAACACCTGGTGGCTTATATATCTTACTGTATCGTATTGTGGTGATGACAACAGACGGAGCCTTCCTCCCTCGCTGCGAACCTTGTACTTGCTCATCGAGCACTGACCGCCTCACTCAGTCGGTTGAAGTCTGACACTCCCACTTCAAACACAAGTTATGAAAATTCTGGTGGTGATGGTGAACCCCCGGATAAAACTATCTACTACGGTGAGAAACAGGTTGGAGAGAACCAGTTGCTGTAAGAAAGCAGGGCACTGATGTGTGCATTTTTTCTGGTTCTATGCTGGGAAAAACTTGTACATGCCACGTGGTAGTGCACCTTCACCGGTACATGTATCATGCTTTTCCCTTTCTTCAAGTCGAGGAGTAAACTATTAAATTATACCACCCACACCACACCGCATCTTTTTGCCCATTATCCCCCCAAAATTTTTGAGTCCCGTTGTTCATGAGAGGACAACTTCCACTCTAGAATGATGGCCCCAGTTACGTCAGCGAAGTCCAACGTATTACTACGTGCTGTAGTTACCTTCGGGCCTAGCGAGTCATGTGACGGCTCGTTGTGAAGTGCATATAGAAATAATCTATCTCGAGCTCCGCACGCTTTTGTCCTGCTCTTGTGGTGGAAGTGCACTTACATTTGCGCAGTTGTGACATACCTATTTGTACATGTAGCTTGGAATCAGTTCAGCACACAGCCTGATGTAATTCCTTTCAACTCGTGTTGAAACCTCCGTAGATAGATACGCATCCAAGTTTTCTATCTTTATCTTGGGCATAGGTAAGATCGTCTTTTCTTTCTCTTCTGTTTTGTTTTCTGTTTGGAAGCTATAATGCTCCAATGCGTGATATCTTTTCTGCATACACTTTGTATGTTCTGCGTATGCATCAAACGTCACAAAGACAAACATTTTATATTTGATACCTTCAATCACATAAAACTTGTTGGATTTGTTGTTACGCTCGTGGGTGCATATCCTAGTTATCATGAGAGATATGGTGATGATTGATTAGATAAAAATCACGTGTACACTTAGTCCACCGAAATGTCATGTGATGGTAGGGGTAGGACGGTCCTTCAGTATCTATGCTGCGACTGTAACTACTACCAATTTTCGTTGCTCAGTGGTCAAGTATGACCAGTAGTTACTCTGTTCACTTTATGGTAAGTTTTGAAAGCTCTTCACGTCCTCGTGACAAGGATATAACGTCTATTTCTAGTGTTTTAATCTGTTGATCAGGACGAAGAACCGACTAAGATCACTAGGATGAGGTCTGCACTGTGCTGGCTGCCCATAATGTTGGCAGTGTGTACAATCGGCGGCTTCATCATTTCCTACGTGTTGGCTGCCTTCGTCCGACATGACGTGAGCCCATTCTGGCCCTATATCAGGTGAGTACTAGTTGCAACTACATATTATAGCAGTATAACACTCTATAGACTTGTAGGTGTACCTTGCCATTGTCACAACCTATAATAGTACACAGTGGCATCCTAGAAATTACATTCACAATTTGGCTACTACAGACAGCAATGGATGCACATCAATGAGACACAAAAGTCTATAAATTTAGGCTGTGTTATCAGCCGGCAGTATGTCAGTGCCGGTAGTTGTGACAGTCAATGTTCTCAATTGAAGTGCCGTCATTGCAGATGAAGTGCCGTCATTGCAGATCATCACTGTCACACATTTGGTGCCAATACCGCAGTCTGAATGTTCCACACTTCTCTTCTCCTTGCAGCGATACTGGGACCAGCGTGCCAGAGAGCTGTATATTTGGTCAACTTCTCAACTTTAGTGCGTTCTTTGGTAAGTAAATAGGAGTGAAGATAGAATCCAGGCAATTGGGAGGAGGGGTGGTAGGAACTCGGGCTTGCTCTCTTGCCAAAGTGGTGTGGATTTCTCTCAATGTGCGAGTCTACGGTCAACTAGGTGTCAATAGTTGAACCCTTTGAATCGTGAATAGTGAGATCTAGTATTTTAGCACACGTTCTGCCTCGTCTGATTCTCTGCTTCTCTTTTGTCATAATGCGCAATCCGACGTCTGCTGGCATGAGCTCTAAAGCCCTGTCCCGTACTAAACCTGCCTCACTTTACTCCACAGCCAATAGGTAGAATCTTGTGAATATCAGTGGCGATATCATTCATAGGCTGGAGGTCAGAGAGAAGACCTGATTAATGCGCCATAGTCATTCCTCTCGAAATACGGCCTCCCAGTGGTAATGAAAGCTATCGCTTGTACTTCCCTCTGTGGTTCACTGAATCACGTCAGCAGACCTTCCGGCAGCTGCTCTAGCTTCCATTATGGCCAAATGTTGTCATTATGAAATCATCATGGAGCCTGTCATGTCTGTACGCTTAGTGTGCTATTATTTTGAAGTTGTCCCCTCTCTATAACAGATCAAATTCACACATGTCTGTACTAGGTCATGTGACCTAGTCAACCGCTCAGCTGTACCGACCATGCAAGCTCTTCTTTATACTTTGTATCATCACTGGCTTTATAGCTCATCTAGCGCCATGCTTTAATTTACTGACGCATGAGCTCAAGGTGTTGGATGTTGGAGATATTATGATATTCTTACTCCAGACCATGTGAGTGTGTTAGAAATGACCTGAGTCAGAGCAGATGGCGCTCCCTACAGCTATCCAGCAGAATAGTGGGGAATTATGGTTACTTCACCAGCCCAACTGACGGCCTATTGACTGTAGCTGGACAAAGCATCAACTGTGGAAACTTCATCCATATCAACCCATGTAGCCAATGGTTCATCGAGTAGCTGCGGGACGGGCTGTGTTCTGCCCTGAGAAGATAGTTGTGTGTGGCTATTATTAAGGCTAATGGTGGCAAATGAGCGGCCAGTTGGAAACAATCTCACAGCCTGAAACCAGACGGGATTGCGATCTGTACTAAACCTTTCAGTATTCCCAATCTCCCTTTATCAGTGCCCAACTATCCCATCCAATGGTTGGGTAACAACATAGAGGTGGGGATCTGGAGTGCTAAACAACTGACTGTGCCGCAGCGCCTCACTATGTCTACTCTATAACATAACTAGTGGCAACCGATTATGGATTGTGGAGAGGACAACTCCAAACAAAATATCTATCCGTAAACAAATAAATTTTAGCTGATAAAATGCTATCGCATTTTGCTCAAATCGGCAGTATTTTCAATAATAACATTAAAAAATTTTAGTAATTTCTTCCCAGCTAGTGCATGAGATAAAAAGCTATAAAAAATATAGCATTCAACTTCATTAGCGGTTTATTTGCGGATTGCTGTTATATTTATCAATGTTAGGTACCTAAAATTTCTTTGTTTACTGTATCATTTATTCACCATGGCAACGTTGGTGTGATAGTGCTTGTTCCCTGCAGTATCTGGTTGTTGGAAAGGTTGAACTGTGGGTGATACCATCTTATCCGCTTTCGCTTCCACTTTCTTTGACATCCACTTTCTTTGACATCGCTACGATTGGCTATTGAGAAATGCCTTTTCTATGCTTCTCTAGCTGTGACTGGAACTAGTAATATCCCTCTGAAATTGTATACAGGATTAGTTGATAGACTGATAGAAACTTGTAACTATTCGAGTCTTGTCAATGTTCGAGTGATCCATGTTGGATCCTGCTAATTAATCATGTGAGCTGACTGTTGAACTATCTGCCCTTACAGCTATGGCGACTATGTATGTCCGATATAAGTTGGTGCAGGCGTTCAACGATCACGACAGGAAACTGCGCTTCTTCAACCGTCTGGCGCTGGTCTTTGGTACAGCGTCAGCGCTTGGCGTGTCGCTAGTCGCCAACTTCCAGGTAGTGTGGCCATGCCACCTAATCCATAATCTCCCTCTTCTATCTCTCCTCCTCTTCCTCCTCTTTTTCCTCTTCTCCCTCTCTCTTGCTGTCTCTCTCTCTCCCATATATGCTATCTTACCACCCTTTTCCTCCTCCTCTCTCTCTCCCCTCCTCTCTCCCTCCCACCCGTATTTTTCTCTCTTCTCATTATTTCCCCCTCTTCCTTTTTTTTTTCTCCCCCTCTCCCCCCCCCCTCTCTCTCTCTCCATTTCTCTCGTCCCCATCATTTGATGATCAGCTGGATCGTTTGGTTCAGGAGAGCTGTGGCTGTGTTGTAGGAGACGAGTGTTATCGCTGTCCATATAACCGGTGCCGGTATGGCCTTCGGACTGGGAGTTGTCTACTGTTTCCTCCAGTCGGCAGTCACCAGGAAGATGTATCCCATGTATAACGGATATTTCATATGGGTGGTGAGAGTGACCATATCGCTAGTAGGCCTCTTCGCCACTGTTATATGTATGTATTCCTTTACTTCTGACTAACCGATATCTTACATCCAGTGCCAGCTCCTCACGCCATCACTCGTTGTAGCCTTCACTTTCGCCGGAATAGCCAATGGCAAGGCTGGCAGCGCTGAAGAGTTTTTCCATTTGAAATGGAACGCCAGTGACCCGGTGAGTAGGCGATAGTGCTCCTCTGAAGGCCTGCGCCCACTATCTCTATACCTGTTCTCTAATCTAGGGCGCTTTCGGATACTGGATGCGACTGTGTTGAGTTAAATGATCGTATACCAGCCCGTAAATGAAGCTGTCCATCACATCTTTTCACGAGGAAATTTTCATTGTATTATATATGGTGGTGTAACTATCTCACGTCGTCAATCGTTGCTGAGGACAACCTTGAGTCGCTTGTCGTTTTTCTCAGTGTCAAGGTCTGACGCATCCAAAGCTGGATACGAGGCTTGCATCTAGTATCCGAAAGCGCCCCTACTGGGCAACCAGCATTCTACTGCGTGCACTGTATAGGCTGAATGACATATCACTCATTGGTCCGTTTCAATAGGTTTGACTCATCACTTGAAGTGGACGTTGAGGTAGCAGCAGACCTTCAGATTCCTTCTACAGTTGTAAAAGTGGGGGGGAGGCATTCATATAGAGGTGTAGTAGTAGAGTAGTAGTAGAGTAGAAGAAGTGTAGTAGTAGAGTAGTAGAAGTGTAGTAGTAGAGTAGTAGAAGTAAAGTAGTAGAGTAGTATATGT
>ERZ1740065.1216-NODE-1216-length-15245-cov-12.317972_pt1 | contig 15245 bp, 17 predicted proteins | sample MGYA00581738_ERZ1740065 | MGnify/ENA primary metagenome ERZ1740065 (study PRJEB43018, sample SAMN04849749) | marine metagenome | isolation source: floating plastic debris | place: Pacific Ocean | collected 2008-09-01 | study: EMG produced TPA metagenomics...
ACCGTGTATCTCTGGTAGTACCGTGTATCTCTGGTAGTACCGTGTATCTCTGGTAATAATCCCTCAAGGTGGACTAGGGTGAGCAGTAGATTGACCAAGCAGGTGACAAACAAGTGCTCCCAGGAATTATGCTTTGTCACCTTGTTTACCCACATGCTATTGGCCATAGATGAAATACTGGAGATTCAATTTCCCCCACTAGGAGAAGGACAACTCGAAGCCCCGACTTCCTACAGCTAAGATGCAGCCATGTTTGAGCTCTGCTCAGCAAGTTCTACCAATGAGCCACAAAACACCATCAGCATTAGGAAACCAAAGTAACAGATTTTGCCGGCTTAAATACCGACCTCCTGACCCCTGACCCTGACCCCTGACTTGTCATCTATGCTCTTGACTGGTATTTATCTATTAATTGACTTGGTGGCTATGGTGTCATTAGTGAATGAACCACCTGCCGCTACCTGCTGTTCTCTATGGATGTAGCCTAGCTCTAGCTCCATGCTGATCTGTGGAGATACACTAATTGATTCAGTACATTATTCATTCCTAGGTATTCCATATGCTCAACCTCCTGTTCACGATCTGCGATTCGTGAAGCCTGTGCCGTTCGGTTACCTTGGTAATGTGTCAGCGACCTCCTATGGGCCTCGCTGCGCTCAGATGGCTGGCGACAAGGTGGACGGGTCGGAGGATTGTCTCACCCTGGATATATACAGGCCTGTCAGCAGTACAGGCAAAAAGGTACGTCGAGGTCACTTTGTGAACAATGACGAGGTCAATCGATGTACCTATCGTGATGTACTTTATCAGCGACTATGTTTGAACGGCTGGCAGCAATGGTAGCACTCGGCGGTGAGTGTTTGCTCATTAAGCCATATCTCTGGTAGATGATGGTTAAGTTTGGAAGTACCAGCTGCACACCAGGCATTTGTCTCTCCTCATGTGTGATACTCTATGTTCTGGTGTGTGATACTCTATGTTCTGGTGTGTGGCCTGGCTGCGCCTGTTTGCGTCTGGCTGCGCCTTGCTGTGCCTGGCTGCGCCTGGCTGCGATGTACGTATGAATTCTTTCTTTCCCAGCTTTTGCTAAACATATTTGGCTCGATAGGCGCTATGTACTGTTGAGTGTTGAGTGATTTTGTACTAGTTTCTGTTGGGAGAAATGCATGTAGCAGTTGTCTCTCCATGTGGGCTGCTACAGTCACTTTAGCCACACATAAGTGAAATCATGGATAGGTTGTACGTTTGTGGTCGATATCTCAATTTATGACATTGATAACTCATACCTCCACTGTACCAGCCTGATGTGTACCATCAGAGATTGTGTATGATTGTCTATGGCACCATCTGCTCAGTGCTCATCGCTTCTACCATAATCTGCCATATGGGCGTAGGCATAGGTGTTCTCCCGGCTTTAGTGGAACATATTTTGTACAGCACTGGATATGAAGCTGAATAGAGAGGGAAGACAACTCCATACGTACTAAATCAATATGAGAGCCTTGCTGTCCACATGGAGAAGATTCCTGTAATGCTTTTTTCTACTTTTTATTTTCTTTTCCGCGAAGATTACTCGCAAGGTAACTTCGAGAAGTCGTGCTATCTTAGGAGTTGTCGTCTCCTGTACACTTATTTCCTCGCTTTGCACAACAGTCAACACACAACTGCATTGTTATCTATCAATTGCTGAATTGTGAAACACCATCTCTCTATCCTCTTGGACATGCCTGTGTTCTCTGTCCTATCAAGTGCGTTAGCAAATAAGTTGTAAACATAATGTTTACTTGCCAAAGCTAATGTTGAGCCACCTCTTAAAATCAAGTTCTGGCTACATCCTGTTTATCCGTTACCATGGCAATACTTGCTGCACATAGTGTATTCACTGTTTTAGCCTGTGATGCTATGGATTTATGGAGGTGGCTACTATCTTGGCTCCACCGACTTGTATCCCGCTCAGATACTTGCTGCTTTCAATGACGTCATCGTGGTAACGGTCAACTACCGTCTCAACATTTTTGGCTTTTTCTCTGGACCCGGCTCAGGCCTTGTCCCTAATCTCGGGCTATGGGATCAGCATCTAGCTATGCTATGGGTCAAGAACAACATTGATGATTACGGTGGAGACTCGTCCTCTGTAACACTGTTCGGAGAATCGGCCGGTGGCAGTGCTGTGATACAGCAGATGTTTTCACCCCACAATGACCTTGACCTATTTCAAAGAGTGATCAGCGAAAGTGCATATCTGCTCGGAATGACCGTGTTAAACCGAGACACCAGTAGAGACATCAAGACTCTTGCCAAAGCCTTAGACTGCGGCAGCGCCCAGTTGGTGTCTTGTATGAAAGAGAAGACAACTTCCCAACTGTTGTTGGCCAGTTATAAACAGCCGATTTACTTCTACCCAGTCGCTGACGATGACTACTTGCCCAAAGACCTGGGCTACATGATGTCCAACTTCACTGCGTTTGGCGTGAACGACATGGTACGGAACAACATCAACAGTTTCGCCAAGTTTGATTTGTTCGGAGGTTGGAATAATCAGAACGGATTACTGTTCATGGGCAATCTGCTGAGCGTAAGCGAGGCAGTCGCTGGCAAGGATCTGACCAACGGAGTGGATGATAGGGTTCTGCATCGTGCTCTGAGCGGCTATCCGTTTGAGCATTTGTCAGGTACAGATGTCTCTGACGGTGGCGAGGCTCTGACAACAATCATTAACTTCTACATGCAGGATGTTGGACTCGATGCCAGCAAGAACAGGTCTGTTAGTGACAGGAGAGTGGAGGCGTTCATGAAAATCACCGGTACGTAGGTTATAGTAGCACTTCACTGCTCACATCATCTGCCTATAGCTCGGGTTCATCGTCAGACTGAGTTTTGAGAGTCCACTGAATTCCAACTTCCTCCAGTCAATTGATGAATCAGGGCTACAGATATTTCTTCCCTTGCTAGCATGATGTGAAAGCATCCTACATCAGCAGTGTAATATATATGTCTATGCACGTAGCATCCATGTCTATAGTTGGTAAAATAAATAAGTAATTTGTCACTCAAAATTTTGCAGCTTCTGTCTTGTGACAATTTTATTTATGACTTTATGACAATTGTCACTACGTGACATGCCACATATAATTCTTGCATTTGTTGCTATAGGCGAATCAACACTCACATTACCCATCATAAGATGGATGCAGCTACACGCGACGTTGAGTAGTGGCGTCACGTACGCCTACGAGTTCCCTAACAAGCGGCTGGCTCCACCCCGTTGGTACGATGGCCCTGATTGGCTGAGGACCGGAGCAGATCACTCTGACGAGATCGTCTATGTATTCGGATTGACATACTTACTAGATATCAGTAAGGCAGCCAGAGCTCTACTTGACATCGACATTGTATGCTAGGATTCACAACACATGGCTCTGTTTACAGATGACGATCAGGTGACCACAGAACGAATTAAATCTATCATATCCAAGTATAACTTCACAGCTTCTGACAGGCAGCTGGCCTTGAATATGATGTCTGCCTGGACAACCTTTGCTAAACAGGGGTGGGCGGTCCTATTTCTCCCTATCGCCATCGACAACTCTGCTATGTTCTACACTCGTGCAATACGTCATGATGCTGAATGTTTTGTAGAGATCTTGAAGTGCTAGGCTATGAGGCGTTTAGGTATCCCTGGCCCCAAGCGTACAGGAAACTATCAAAGACTGGTTTCTCCACAGCCCACTTTCCTCTAATAGACACTCAAAGATTGTGGGAGGCCGTGCAGACGCCCCGAGTCACGGCAAAAACTGATGCGGAGATTTCTGGCAGTACTGCATATCCATCTGATAAACGTAAGCATCAACACACAAACGTCATTCTCATCTCTGATTGGCTAATATGAGAATCATCTTTGCCTCTGATTGGCTAATATGAGAGCAGGTATTTTCAATTTTTCAGCTGGTTTCATCTCTCTGGGATCTCACGAGCTGGAAGCCGGCGAGGCATACGATGTGATGGTAGCCTTGCTGGCAGTTTCTACGTTTCTGTTGACAGTCACCATTGTGCTGGGAGCTCTTCTTGCATGTGCATTTGTCAAGATGATGCGAATGAAACATTCCCCACCAGAGAAATATCCATATACGATGCCTTTATCTATGTCATAAAATCGTATATAAAACAACACTACTGTTAGCCTGATTTCTCTATCGAATCTGTCAGTGCTGATTACCCCACCCCATATATTCAGCTGTTTTTCTGCTGATACATGTAGGTATTTCTCAGAACCGACAGCAGGCCTGATAAGATGAATTTCATGCATTTGGTGTTCGGTAACAGTACCTATACAACACTATAGAATCTGTAGAGCCATGTAGAGGATATTATATGAGTTGTCCTCTCTCGTCACGAAGCTCCGTTATGATTGGTTATCATTCGGCGTCCGCTAGACACATCCACTCGTGGTTGCCCATATGCCCAGCTAGCTCATCAACATACCGATGTCGCAGGCGGTGGAGAACTTTCACCTGGACGAGACGGGTATGTTGTTATATTTGCTTGCTCATAATTACAAATAACGTGATGCATGATCGTCGTGCCAACAAAAATTCATACCTATTCTCGTTGAGATTCTGCATGTTGCCGTGTCTAGCAATGCGTGACTACGAAGAGAATTGCGTTAGGCAGAGCATTCCTGGAATGTGCCATTACATTGGGAGACTGATAGTGAAATTCGCTACCTTACTAGCTGACTTTGGCATGTTTCTGTACCAGCTGGTATGCAATGATAGCAGTTTAGCTAACCTTCCATAGCCATTCCTGTGTCAACTATGATACCAGAGACCTAGTACTGAGCTGCTCGAAGCAAGTTGACTTGGGGAAGGTCTTTGACTTGGTGCACTTGATCATTGCGGTCGGCTGGGTCTGCAGCATGTCTTCACTGCTTGCCGGGCGCCATAACGAGTCTGCTCACGTCTGGTTGGCTACCTTCAAACTCTGTAAACAAGCATGTACTGGGTCCAGGCTGTGAATAGACAGAACGTTCTATACTGCAGAAAGCAGAAGGGAGAGAGAGAGAGAGGGAGGGAGGGGGGAGGGGGAGGGAGAGAGAGAGAGAGAGCGCGTTCACGTTGTTGTGGATATTTGTACAAATATTTATACACCAGAGACAAATGCAAAATGGCACCGACATACAATGAACAAGTCACAAAATGTACGAACTAGTCAAGAAGCTTATGGAAGCAAATTTCATGCCATCCTCCATACCTACCTACCCGATAGGGATGCACTGGACCCGTGTGCGTAGGCTTGTCTCAACTATATCATGTCAGCAGTGTGCTTCGAGTTTGATGACTGCCCTGGATTACCTTCACAACGTCGAGGCTCCATTAGTCCCCCTCTCTAATTCATTCATGTTATTTTATTCATTAATTTCATGTTATTGCATAGATACTCCATTGTTAGATCCTATGGCCGCAGCTACATCGCAGCCATATCACAAAGCAGTAGCCTCCTTACCTGATAGCCATCCCACAAACTGATAATCTTATCTCTCAGTCTACGCGTATCCTGCTTGACTTTCATCTACTGTGATGAAGTGTCTCACCCCTATAATAGCCTATGGTATACTACAGTTCTCTCATTGGCCTCTTACCAAGATCATGGCAATGGGCAATTGAATAGTTGCTGTGTAGTATTTCTACTGCATTTCTACTACATTTTACCACTCCCTCTTCTGACGCTCCACCCCACTACGCTCATAACTAAACTGTGAGATATAATACCTACACTATCACATACTGATGAGCAGCCAGCCACTGCAGCTATCCGCCTGCCCACTCAGCACTGCTTATTAATCCCATTAATTGTTTATCAGCAGATAGCTAGCTAGACTTGACCATGTCTGCTGCTGCGTGGCTCGTTCTGCTGTACAGCCTGCTGGCCGTGTGCCTGATTCAAGGACATGCAGTCAAGCTGTCTACTAGACTAGGAGACGTGACTGGTACAGCTGTCACTGTCAACGGCTCTCTAATACACAAGTATCTCGGTCAGTCTTCCACTTGTCTCCTCTACTCTTATAGCTGTATAGATCTTACCCTCTACTCTGGGTGTCTGTGTAGGTGTCCCATACGCTCAGCCTCCCATCGGGGAACTGAGGCTACGGAAACCGAAGCCGTATGGAAAGTTTGGAGATCTGAATGCCACTACATTTGGCTTACCTTGTCCCCAATGGAATAACGGAGAGATGATTGGAGACGAGGACTGTTTGACATTAGATGTCTATGTACCCGCAATGACCTCTAAGCCAAAGGTTAGCAGTATATGAACATACAGTATTTCTATTAATAGCCTTGTATCAGCTTTATGTGTAAAAGAAAAATTTTAGACTGAACTAATTTCAGAGTGTCATGGTTTGGATTTATGGTGGTGGCTACGTAATGGGATCTACGTCTATGTACCCTACGGATGGGTTATGCGCTCTCAAGGACGTCGTCGTAGTAGCCATCAACTACAGGGTCAATGTGTTTGGATTCCTCACCACTGGTACCGATACTCTGCCTGGTAACATGGGCTTGTGGGACCAGCAGCTGGCGTTACTATGGATACGAGACAACATAAAGGACTACGGGGGCGACAGCGGCAGCGTCACAATATTTGGAGAGTCAGCGGGAGGCAGATCGGTAACGTTCCAGATGTTCTCTCCTCACAACGACCGATCCGTGTTCCAGAGAGCAATCACGGAGAGTGGCAGCGCATTAGCACAGACCTTCTTGCACAGAGATCCGTCTGAAGTGACCAATCACGTAAGCCAAAGGACCAACTGTCCTGTGAATGACCAGTTTGTTACCTGCCTCCAGGGAAAGTCGACGCTTGAACTCTTGAAGTCGACTGTCGGAATCGCGAAACCGTATCCATTTTATCCAATAGTGGATGGGGACTTCCTGCCCCATGATCTGGGTCAACTGCTGGCTGACTTCACTAAGGATGGAATTAATCAAGACATACATGAAAGGGCGGGCAACTTCCCGAGCTATGACCTGCTGGGAGGGTGGACCGACCAAGAAGGAATGCTATACATGAGATATCTCCTAGCCGCTAGTAAACGCCTCATCAATAGTGACCTCACTGACGGTGTCTCAGATCAAGTGTTAACTGCAGCCTTGCGGCATTACCCATTCTACAAATATGGGGGTGACAACTCCATAACAGACCTGGTGGTGTCCATGTTCAAGGACTTCTACTTGCGGGGCCCGTTTCTAACCATTAGCGATGGCCGCAGCATGGAGGACAAGCGAGTGGAGATGTATCTGGACATTTCCGGTGAGTTAAGAAGCTTCTTGCTTTGTGCAAAAGAACATTTCTGGTTTTGGCCAGTCATCGGTTGATGGTTTCGGCTAGTCATCGGTTGATGGTTTCGGCTAGTCATCGGTTGATGGTTTCGGCCAGTCATTGGTTGATGGTTTTGAATGGTTTCTGAATCTCTTTAGATGCCTGAATGCAACAGCGTCTTTGTCACCTAAAGCTGAATATACAGTAGTAATAGCAATATGCTCTCAGTGAGAATTCTAGAATGATCTTCTTTACATGCGATTTATCACTGACCTAACACAGTAACGCACACGATCATTTCTCCACGAATTTCAATTTGAACATGAGAAGGCAACTTCTACTTCACACTATATTTTGAACTTCCAGGGAATGCTAAATAGGCAGTAGTGATAACGGTAGATTCTCAGTTAGATTTCTAGAATGATCTTCTTTATGAAAAGTTTATTTCTTATTGAACGCTGTTACACATAGAATTTCAATTTACACGTTGAGTTGCAATTTGAAAGTGAGAAGATAACTCCAACTTCTCACCATATTAGGTACAGATTGCAATAATGTGGCCGTTTTTGCTATCATTTAGTTTCTGCTACCGAATCGAATTCTGCAGCATTGTGAGACACACCAGATTCTCTTGTAGATGCTCTACCATTCATTGTTTTTGTATTGCTAATTGTATTGTTGTATTTGTATTGCTAATTGTATGGTATTGTTGTATTGTATTGCTAATTGTATTGTATTATGGTACTGGTCACTAATGATAAGTTTTGGTACGTCAGGTGACGTGGGTCTGAAGCTGCCTCTACTGCAGACGTTGCAATTTCACTCAGCATTCAGTGGAGGCAAGACGTATGCATTCGAGTTTAGTCACAGACGGAGTTGGCCAGATTGCCCATGGTACGAAGGTCCTGATTGGCTGAGAGTTGGAGCCGACCACACAGACGAAATAGCCTATGTTCTTGGATTTCCGTTTACATTCAGTAAGAACACCAGCAGTCGAGTCCCGTGTTTTCATGCTCCACTCAGAGACTAGGCTGTAGATTATCTGTGGTCAATCATATAGACAGGCTGTGTCATCTGTTATTAGAAGGGTACGATAAAGAGGTTATGGGCAGTGACGGTAAGGACAAGTGGACTGAGGACTTATACTCTAGGATCGATTTCACCGACGAGGAGGCAGCGCTGTCTCTGAGGATGATGGACTACTGGACTAACTTCGCGAAGACTGGGTCAGCCATTTTTCTCGGTAGTCGTCTGGTTCCCTGCTCTGAAATTCTTCAACACTTAGAGTCTCGAAAAATTCTCAAGAAGTCTTAAGACTTCCCTGAGAATTGTACAAGACTTCCTAAGAATTCTTGTAAAATTCTTAAACTTCTCAAACAAATCTTGAATCACTCTCAGGGCGAGAAACAGACAATAACCGTTTTCCTTCATAAGAAGTCTTTGATGATCACAACACCGGTAAACAGGACTTCCTGTTCTGTAGTGATCCTGGGGCGCAGTTTGAGAGGTTTGAGTACCCGAGTCCACAAGGTTATACACTGATAACTGCCGAGAACGACGACACGAGGAGTTATCCTCTCAATGACCGGCAGAGGTTCTGGTCTGCTATAGAGTCGTCAGTACTTCATCACGGCAACGTTAGAACAGCGCCAACTAGGAAAGGTGAGACAGATTATATCATAATAACAATAGCATTAAAAACGTAATATTGATACATAATATTAGTAAATCTATGATTATGGTTATTATAATGATGCGAACCGCCCACGATGAAGTGCCATATTCCTGGTGGTTGGACAGATCTGCTATCAGTCACCGATACCTTGCCTATTGTTATATCAGGCTGCTCTGTTCCGTCGCTGCGGAGTGAAGAATTATTGCGAGTGAAACTATTAGAATGTTTCATGTAATAGAAGAACTGTAGGTTTTTGAAAGACAAGTTTATATAGAACCAAAATGGACCACATTTTATTTGACGGCTAAATCTTCTTTGATTATCAATATTAGCAGAAAGGGTAAGAAGAGCAATATTAGTCTTTACTCGTCAATTGTAGGGATTGACATTGAGAACGTATGGAGTAGTGCTGTTGCATAGAGATGTTGTAGAGTATCATAACTGTTGAAGAGAAATGAAGGATAAACTGAAGCTGGTAGGAAAATCGATCAGCCACTTCACTGAACACCCATAGTAGTGCTGAAAGTCACAAATCAAAAGTTTCCACGATGATGATTTGTTCCAAAAATTATCCACTGGAACTGGAATTTTTTACTAGTATACTGTTACTATTAGTACTCTACCGCTGCCACCCCCAGTACAATCAGTCTAATATTTTTACCAGTGCCCTACTAGTTCCAGTATTCAACTAGTTCCAGTGTTACGCTACTACTGTAAGACAAGAAACTTTTGCGTCCTCAAGAATTTTCAGCCAATCACTAATATTGATCATGCAAGCATTGATCTGTTCCATTGATCTGTTCGCTTGATCTGTTCCATTGATCTGTTCCACTGATCTGTTCCACTGATCTGTTCCATTGATCTGTTCCACTGATCTGTTCCATTGATCTGTTCCATTGATCGTCTACGTTCACACACCAATTGGAAGAAACGCAAAAATATTTTCCCGTAAAACGTTATAACGAATGAAAACACCAAAATTACGCTCACAATAATTTCCTGTTTTGTAGTAGTAGTAGTAGTAGCGTGATGCTACTGGTAATACTAGCACAAATACTAGTAGTACTATTGCATTCCGTAGGATTCTTGTTTGGACTGTTGCCGATAACCGTTGAGTCAGCTGATCAACTGCTGACAGTTTCACTGCTGCTGCTGCTACTGCTGCCGCTGCTGACGAGGGTAGCTACCTGATGTCTCCCTCCAAACTACAGTAAAACAAAGAAGATGATAGAGTAAATATTACTGCTCATCATCTGTACACTAATCTAGATTTCAGGCAAGGTCACTTTTGAACTAGGAGTTGTCCTCTCTATGGTTCGAGCTTGCAAAGCGAGATTCTACTTTTATATGATATCCCCAATTTTTTACGACTGTGATACGATTATGATTCAGCATGTCTATGACTAGTTCGCAGTAAATGCACTGCTATGGTTTTATTTGGTTAGGGCTCCAACCTCTCAACGTGATTTTCCGTGTAGTGAAGTCTGTTTAGTACTGATTTAGTACCGCAGTCTAGTTTGTTTTCCTGATGATTCTGTTTTCTATTTTTACATCCTGCTCAAACTATCTCTGATTTCAAGCCTCCCATTGATGTCCTCAAAATTGTAAGCGCTTTACTTTATTTACTGTCCATCCTGGTTTCGAATACATTTTGATCATATTTCCCCATTGGATAAGATGATCATTGTACGTTTAGCCGCATTAACAAGAGAAATTGAAATGCGCTTTACCTCATAACCGACTTCATCCACCCATCTTATTGTTTGGAATCATGTTGCAGTTGATATTCAAGTCTGAATCTATGACCCGCAGCTGAGAGTAGTTGGTGACTCGTGCAAAGTGCTTGTCCAGTACATCAGTCGGTACATACTTGTCCCTATCCGTACCTTATACCAAATCCTCTTCTCTCCTAACATCACTTCAAAATCTGAGCTTTTCTTTCAACCTTCCTCCTCCCAACCACCATAACAGCCAACCAACCCATATCACGCAGGAGCATTTTGGTTATGGATAGGTAGATGAAAGGAGAGAGTGAGAGGGAGAGGTGGAGCGAGGGAAAGGAGGACAGGTAGGAAAGGGAGAGGAAGATGGAGAGGGGCGTAGAGGCAGTCAGAGAAAGGGAGAAATGAATGGAGAGGGAAGGAAGGAGGATGGAAAGGAGGGAGGGAAGGAGAGAGAGGAAGAGAGAGAGAGAGAGGGAGAGGAAAACACAGAGGCAGGGAGAGAGAGGGAGAGGCAGTCAGAGAAAGGTAAAGATGAATGGAGAGAGGGAGGGAGAGGAAGGCAGTGGAGGAAGGTGGAGAGAGGGACGGACAGAGAATACGCTGTCTGAGATGACAATAGCACCTTTTATCACCACGGCTCTCCTAGTAACAACTGCACAAACATTGGACTACATGTGATACTATAACCATATGCTGATTGCCACAGATCCATCAACACCTTAGTTATCAGCTGTGAACAGTAAGGCAGCCATCATGTCTGCTGCGTGGCTCGTTCTGCTGTACAGCCTGCTGGCTGTGTGCCTGATTCAAGGACATGCAGTCAAGCTGTCTACTAGACTAGGAGACGTGACTGGTACAGCTGTCACTGTCAACGGCTCTCTAATACACAAGTATCTCGGTCAGTCTTCCACTTGTCTCCTCTACTCTTATAGCTGTATAGATCTTACTCTCTACTCTGGGTGTCTGTGTAGGTGTCCCATACGCTCAGCCTCCCATCGGGGAGCTGAGGCTACAGAAACCGAAGCCGTATGGAAAGTTTGGAGATCTGAATGCCACTACATTTGGCTCGCCTTGTCCCCAATGGAATAACGGAGAGATGATTGGAGACGAGGACTGTTTGTCGCTGAATATATACGCCCCAGCAGTGACCTCTAAACCAAAGGTCAGATGAAGTTTTCTTATCCACTTTCAACCACTGCTGAGGTTCCTTAGCAGTAGTGTTATTTCTGTAGAGTGTCATGGTTTGGATCTATGGGGGAGGTTTCTCTACTGGCTACACATCCTTCTACCCCTCAGATGCGTTATGCGCTCTTGAGGATGTCGTCGTGGTAACCATCAACTACAGGGTCAATGTGTTTGGATTCCTCACCACTGGTACCGATGATCTGCCTGGTAACATGGGCCTGTGGGACCAGCAGCTGGCGTTACTATGGATACGAGACAACATAAAGGACTACGGGGGCGACAGCGGCAGCGTCACAATATTTGGAGAGTCAGCGGGAGGCAGATCGGTAACGTTCCAGATGTTCTCTCCTCACAACGACAGATCCGTGTTCCAGAGAGTGATCGCGGAGAGCGGTAGCGCTCTTTCCCTGACTTACATCAACAGAGATCCGTCTGAAGTGACCAATCACGTTAGTGAGAAGACTGACTGTCCAATCAACAGTAAATTTGTCGTCTGTCTCCAGGAGAAAACAATGGAGGAGTTGTTGAATTCTACTACAGGTATCGTCCGACCGTTCCCGTTCTTTCCTTACATTGACGGAGACTTTCTGCCCCACGATCTTGGCTACCTGCTGGCCAACTTCACCAACAATGGAGTAACTAATGACTTAATTCAAAGAGCGGGCAACTTCCCGAGCTACGACCTGCTCGGAGGCTGGAACAACCAGGAGGGTCTCATCTACCAGAATTATCTCCTAAAGGCCAGCATGAAGATCGACCAGAGAAATTTAACCTACGGAGCATCCGATGAAGCATTAACTGCGGCATTACATCACTATCCATTCTACAGATACAGTGGAGATAACTCCACAAGGGATGTGGTTGTCTCAGTGTTCAAGAATTTCTACATGCAGAATCCTGCGCCAGCAGCAAGTGATGGACGTAGCGTCAGCGACCGACGAGTTGAGATCTACTCTCAAATCGGTGGTTAGTGATAGCAGATACCTAGTCTGTCTTTCATTCATCAGTGTGTGCTGTGGGGGAGGAAGGGATATTACCAGTATCATAGCACTATCCTACAACATTCCACTATTATTCTGTCTATATGCTTACTCATTTACTACTGTCCTCCTAATCACCACCTCACTGGATCTCAACTGTACTGTATCTCGCTACTTGGGCTGGTAATTTCATGTCTGTACGCATGCCTATGACACTATGATCAGCTTTGAAAGTAGTCCATGGTCTCCTTCCTCTTCCTCCTTCTATTCCTCCAGAGAGAATGTGTATATTTCTATCTGAGGATGTAATGTGTTTTTTTCTTCTGCAGGTGACGTTGCGCTACGGTTACCCGTCCTTCAGACCCTTCAGCTTCACTCAGCCACGAGCAACCGCTCTACCTTCTGTTACGAGTACACTCATAAGAGGAATGCATCACTGACGTTTTGGTACGAGGGTCCTGATTGGCTTAGATATGGAGCAGACCACGCCGATGAGATTCCCTACGTTCTTGGTTACCCTTTCCTACTGAGTAAGTACCTTTCTTACTGAGTAAGTACCTTTCCTACTGAGTAAGTACCTTTCCTACTGAGTAAGTACCTTTCTTACTGAGTAAGTACCTTTCCTACTGAGTAAGTACCTTCTTACTGAGTAAGTACCTTTCATCAACTTAACTGTAAGTCATAGACAAGCATCATCAATACATTATTCACTACTGCTGTAGAACCGGATTTGATAAGTGACAGAAATGCTAGCGTTTTCTTCAAAATCATCCCTACACTACACTACCTAATACATACACTACTATATTGCCTAATACATACACTACTATATTGCCTAATACAAATACCACTACACTACCTAATACAAATACCACTACACTACCTAATACATACACTACTATATTGCCTAATACTACTGAATACATCATTTTCACTTTGATTTCATAAGTTTTCACACTACCTCTCATTACAGAGGAGGAAGGAATGGATTCTGTCACTGACAGTGAGCTGTTGAAGTCTGTTGACTCCGGGGCAGGATTCACTCCAGAAGAAGAGGAGCTCTCTCGACGCATGTTGTCATACTGGGCGGACTTCGCTAAATCCGGGTTTGTTATATTTCCTAGTCACAAACAATAACTGATGATTTACTCCTCTCTCCTCGAGTGTTATTGTTATAGAAATCCTGGTGGTTCATTTGTCAATTTCACATACCCACGAAATCAGAACTACACTCTGCTCAGTGTGGATGGTGAAACTATCGAGAGTTATCCTCTCAACAACCAGCAGAGGCTCTGGTCGTCAGTCGACTCAGCCTTGCTGCAGTACCCGATCCATTAGCGGATACCTCCCATGGTGGTGTGCATTTCATGTGATCAGTCTAGACCCTGCTAGCCATAGATTTGATGCTGATTTGATGTTGTAGAGTCTGGGGGTGTCTGTCAAGTACCCCCTCCTCACTGATTATTGGTGATCTCCACCATCAACAGTTTTGCTGCCACTACCAGCTTGAGCAATGTGTTAAAAATAAAACAGCTAACTGTGGTCGATGGATGCCACATGATTTTGTGAGCTTTTTTTTATTGCAAGCCAACATCTGGCTTTAGCAAACTTTGATGCTACTTAGCTTGTGCTGGCAAAAAAGCCAGCCGTAGCTGGGACAGATGGTATTCTCTGGAGTTGCCCGATACAAGAGGGGAGATATAGATCGACTCTGTGATAGGTGTCAGGCATGATCTTAGCTTGGGCTGGTATGGTAGAAGTCTCAGACCATTTCATCTCCTGTCTTCCTCTCTCCCTTCTTCCCCTCCCCTCCCTCCCCGTCTTCCTCTCTCCCTTCTTCCCCTCTCTTCCACCACCTCCCTCCCTCCTACCTTACATCCTTCCCTCCTATCTATCCTTCCTTTCTCCTGCCCCTTTCTCTAGCCTCTCTATTCTGCCTCTCCTTATTCTGCCTCTCTCCCCATCCCCTCCTTTCTACCCTCTTCGCTCTCTATCCTCACTTTGCTCTCCGTTCTCATTTCACTCTCCCCTCTCAATCCATTCCTTGCCATTTAGTTTAGCCCATTTCTGTCGCAGCCTTTCAGACCCTTCCATTGTGACCCTGAGGTTGCTCTGTTCTGACTAGGAACAAGTCAGTCTACTGCTGTATGCATAGAGAGCGTAATATCTGATAAGGCTGTGACTGGCATCAAGGTGCAGACAGTGAAGTGCAGCCAACCAACAGAATGCATAATTTGTATTTGCACACATGTGAATTCATCATCTCCATACCCCACTGACCACCCCCCCCCGAGGAACGGGGGGAAGGGAGAGGGGGGGGAAGGGGAGTGAAGCGGGGCGGGGGGGGGGAGGGGTGGTGTGGAGGGG
>ERZ1740065.1217-NODE-1217-length-15234-cov-11.873707_pt1 | contig 15234 bp, 9 predicted proteins | sample MGYA00581738_ERZ1740065 | MGnify/ENA primary metagenome ERZ1740065 (study PRJEB43018, sample SAMN04849749) | marine metagenome | isolation source: floating plastic debris | place: Pacific Ocean | collected 2008-09-01 | study: EMG produced TPA metagenomics...
GTGTTACGCCGATGCTACGCCGGCTTTTGTCCGCACTTATTATGCTTTTGCCGCACTTAAGCCGGCTTTAGTCTAAGCTTAACATCGGCGTTTACAAAACCAGCATGCCTACCGATAGAAGAGTAAAAAATGCCCGAGAAACCACCTAGTACACAGAACACTACCCAAAACGAGATTTAACGTCTCATATAAGTAGCCATCCAAAGATCAAAAGAGTTCACAAATACTCACGAAGAAAGTAATACTACAAGATATTATCTATTGATAAACAACTTGATTGAAATCGTCTTTTGAAAGAGGATCTGGCTTTTGTGAATCTCCTGCCGTTCTGTGTGCAAGCTCCCGCCCATGTGAACGCCTAACCACGATAGTCCCGGGAGTTTGCTAGCAATTGCTTGCAAACAGTTGTGCACAGTTGCGCGCAGAACGACAGGAGATTCACAAAAGCCGATCTTTTTCGTTTTTGCGATTACCTATTTTTTCCCTCTCCTCAGTACAATCGTTTTATATTCAGAAGCTGTAGTTCCGTGGCTTTCTCGTTTGTCCGATACATCTAAGCTTACGAATGGAAAAATGACAACCAGGTATCTCGATGCATACTCACTAACTTGATGCTGTAGAAGTCGAATATGCTGGTAAAATAATCCTAAGCCATACCGTTTTGAAGGAGTTGATCATCTGTGGTGTCAGAGTGACGCCATAGTCACTATGACAATGGCTTTCACAATAGCTTTCACTGACTTGTTTATCATGATGCTCAAAAGAGTTACTGCTAATATCATTACATTTTGGTGGCTTGTGTGGGAACTATGTCAACATAGTTTCTTAAATATAAGCCATTATCATAGTGACTATAGCGTCACTCTGACATCACAGATGATCAACTTTCTTTGCTTGATTCCTTCAAAATGGCATGGCTTAAGATTATTTTACCAGCATATTCAACTTCTGCAGCATCAAGTTAGTGGGTATGCGTGGAAATACTGGGTGATTTCACATTTTTTTAATGGAGGCAGACTGTATGTGAGACTGTCTTTCGATAACCAGAAACTGTGACAGAAGACTTGTACCAGAGTATCAGTCCCTCTACTGATTTCACTTCATTTTCTCACGGACCTTATGGCTAAGGATTACAGCTGAAAAGGAGTCTTAGGAGATGACTATGTTTACAAGGGACATTAGCTGGGTGCGTTAATGGTGCGAACCACAGCCCAAACACAGCTTAGGTAAGAACGCTGTAGTAAACAAATACTTGATCATCTCAGCTGACTTTATTCAACTGTCTCCCAGAATTTACACCTAAGGATTACCTGCCAAAGATACTAGGAATGTTTTGTAAAGGAAACCTTACAATGGATGCAGGAATTAAGATGGTCAAAATAAACAGCAGGAGTCCTGAAAGCAGCTTAAATAAGAACACTACAGTAGAAACGAGCCAACTGTTCAGATGTTATTATTATCAGTGTTTTTCTGAGCGGAGTCACATAACGGAGTTAACTTTAAAGATGTTGAGAAAGCCCACAGCCATTCAGAATATACCTAACATACCTTATGTCTGTGCTGTATGAGCTATCGCATAGCTGCTCTAATTAACCGTTGGGAATTACAACTGGCTTAACTTCCTGTCCTAATTACGTCATGCAGGCGGATGCTACGTAGACCTGGGGACCCGTCTACCCAGGTCTACGTCATCACATTGTAATGGTATTCAATAGGTGTAACGATAAGAACGGATTTTCTGGCTTTTTTTATTGTTGCTACCCATGTCAAATATTTATGAAACAGGAAGAACAGCTGTTCAGCTATAGTTTTCCATAAGCATTTTACATTCACAAAGTGGAAAAGTGCTTTTTTAGGGCTGACAAAGTACTCTATCAACAGCTTGCTGTTATAGCCTACGTACCTTCAATTGTGCCGCGGCGTATAGCGTAGTGAGCCAACCCGCTTAGTACAACTCTTATGATAAAGCTTTTCCACAATAGGACTGTCGCGATAGTAAATTTTACCCACGACATAAAGTCCGCGATATACGAAATTTGATGATAGTGAATCGAAAATATCTTAAGTCAGACAGCCTCCTGCAATGTAGGATTTTTACCTTTAGAACTTGCCAAGGTTCATTGGTATTGGTAGATTTCAGTCAAGAACATGTATGTGTGACAGCATGATGGCGGTAAAATTTTTACATCCATATTAGTTGATAGCAGCTTTCATCCTGAGGTTGCAGCTTACGCAGTGTTGCCAACCCTACGATTTTACTCGTAGATCTACAACTTTGGGAACTTTTGAGGCAGCTAATGTACCACTTTAGGTCATGTAATTGTGTTCTGTGTGAACCATATGCCCACACAACTGACTAACGTAATGAAATGGGGGCCATAGTGTGGGTTTCACCGTAGTATATAGGGGCATTATTCTTAGGTTACTGAAATCCATGATATTTTGCCATTTGGGGTTGGCAACCCTGAGCTTATGTAAGGAATGATGTAACTAGGAATGAATTACAACCAATAGAGAGTGGTAGTGATAGTGAGTGATCAGCAGATCTGATCTAATAGCCTTCTCCAGTCTTCTAACTGCAGAAGCTACAAGATGTAAAGCTAGTGGGTGAAATCTAGTACTATTCTATCAAGTCTATCAAGTTTATAGAAGCTCCTTGTGATCATGAACAATCCTATGGTCATGTATCAACCTTCCTAACTGATAGTAAAATGTTGCTACTAAACACTACAATGTCCTCAGACCAGCTGTGCTAGTCTGGTTGAATCATTTGTGTGGAGTTGTTCGCTTGTCTCAGAGCCGTTTGTGGTTATTTAATGTGAGTTGCGCTATCCCAGGAAAGTGTTGCGTGACTAAGGTTATTGCAATGGTAAATCTCTATCACGGTTGTCACTGGTATCGTAACTATCGTGACAGCCTTAATTCACACAAAATAATTTCCATCTTACAATAACCCATTCGATCTCTATCCTCCCTCTGCCTGTACTGGTCATACAGCTATAGTGCTGGTATTCAGCTGTTTATATTTGAGATATTTGCAAGCGTTCCATACACAATGATACCTCAAATATGAAACCAGGGGCATTGTTTTATCTTCTGTCCGTAGGTGCAATGGTTTTGTAAACACTGGTGGTAAACTTCAGCTAAAACAGGCTTAAGTGGGCAAAGCATGATAAGTGTGAAAGTAATACCAATGCCCGATTACTGTGCGCGCAGCGATGGAAGAGTAAAAATTGCTAAATAACTATCCATCTGGTACTAGGAAAAGCAGTACATTTGATGCAGTGAGTTGGAGTGGCCTACAGTTTCTTGGAGCAGTCTACTTGAGCAGTACAGCATTTTGGATACTTGATGGTCAAATATGCATCGATCATCCTACAATGGTTTGCCTTCTGCTCCTCTGTCAGCTCTATCGGTTCCGCGTCACACCTGAAATAACCCGTGACACACAAAAAATTGTCAATTTGTGGGTGACACTGAAACTAATGAATGCTACTTACCACTTGCAGGTAGTATCTATCCCTTCACACTTGCACACCCCACACCTGTCACTAAATGGCACTATTTCACCAAATGCCTTAGACCTGCACTCTACAGAGATAAAAAACAGAAATTAATGGTACACATTAAGCAAACAGGTGTTTAGCTTTAAGTAACCGATATACATATAGCTGTAAGTACGGATATACATATAGCTGTAAGTACGGATATACATATAACTGTAAGTACCGATATACCTGTAGCTGTAAGTACTGATATACCCGTAGCTGTAAGTATTGACGTACCCATAGTTGTATATACTCGCTTATACAGCTGTAAGTATTTCAGCACTAATAGGACAGTAAGTGATTCCTAGACATACCCATGACTGGACCATTGCCGATGTGACTGTTACACAAGGAACCTGTGATACAGGTGAACAGCAGTATCCATGAGAAGATGGACGTCATTATATCGGATTGGTTGTACTACTAGAGTGACACGATGGAAAGAAACTATCAGTGAGCTTGTCTTTCGATAACCAAAGACACCGATAGAGGATCTGTACCAGATAATCAGTCCTGACTGGCTTCATTCCACTCTCTCCCTGACTTTATAGCTGAGGAGCAGCTGGATATTGTTGTGGATAAGCGAAAGGGCAAATGGTGATTGGATGAATGCGGTGTCAGCAGACAAAGGCAAACTGCACCAAGCTACGGCTCAGGTCAGAACGTTGCAAAAGTGTAACAACAGCATTTATGCTGCTACTAGCTGATTGTATGGAAGGGGCTACATAATGGCAGTTTCCACTAAGCTTGGTGTCCATTTAGCTTTAAGTCTTAACACGAGGGTTTACCTCAGGTTTTCTGGTTTCCACTCCACAGAGAACCACTCGGAGGTAACGCGGTGGAAGCCTGTGGATACATGTTTCCCCTCAGCCGGTTTAACCCCAGGTCCATCAAAAATCTTCTAGATAAAAAGTAAATGCGCACACAGTGCTATGGAGAAAAGCTGACAGCTAAAAACTAAACAGCGTCCTTCATCAAATTCAACATAAGCAATGGCAGCAGCTGAATGATTGAACTAAACCGAACAGCTACAAACCTAATAGTCAAGCATAGCTTTGTTGCTATTGAAAGATCATCGGCTTGACTCTGTGTCATTAGAACTCATCCATCGAGCAATACAGATGCACTGGTTTCCACGGCGCGCCTGCTGAGTGGAAGCAGCAAGGGAATCTAGGGGGGGGGGTTGTGGGGACTTGGTTTCCACTTATCAGACAAGCGCCACCGGGTGATATACAGTTCTAGTTGGTACCAGTGGCTAGTAAATCTGATGAAAGGTGAAATCCACTCGTATAAATAGGTTGGGAGGGCCACTTTTTCAGTGCGTACATACCATGCAAGTGTGATGATTGGGCAGATTGGGATCAGCTGTTACCAGTAAACCTGTGCTCGTAGCGTCTAGACTCTCCACCCACAGCTAGACTCTCCACCCACAGCTAGACTCTCCACCCACAGCTAGACAGGCAGACCAGTTTGGAGTGATATTTGTAAATAAATTATCTGCATTAGCTGGTGTTCTTTATTCTAGTGATTCATTTCTTTTCAGGAAGTTGTTTTCGAATAAACACTATCGCTGGTAGCAAGCCGAATGCGTACATAATTAAGTTTCTGTGGTGAAAACTAAAAGCATTTGAGTGACGTGTTGTGGCCAATTGGCTGTTTGAGGAAATAAAAAGTGTAAGCAATAGAGTTGGTGAGGCTGGCGATGCTGGCAGCGCTGGCGTAGCCGGCAATCTGTGTTTATTCATCAATTTCTTTCACATTAAGTTCCTCACTGCTGTTGAGCCTTGAAGTTGGGTGCGTCTCTGAGCTGTAAGATGCGTGTGTAACTGAGGAGGAGTCTCGGAATATCTTCTTCAAAATCTTATAGCCTTGCCCGTTAGAGTTTTCTGCCACTGATGGTTATGGGTGGCTCTCCTGCTTTCTTCGAATATAATGGACATATATATATATATATAGAGAGAGAGATGGGAGGGAACTCAACCCTCACATACAGCTGGTATGTGGCAGGTGCAAGGGGAGAATAATGCCCGTCTGTTGGCCAGCCAGTCAGTCAGCCAGTCTAGATAGCGTTTTGTTGTCAATCTATTTATTTTGCATTAAATTCATCACATATGTTAAGTCTTTGTGTGCTGAGCTAGCTGCGATATATCTGCTTGATATGAGAGTATTCAACCCTTTTCCCTCTCCCTGTATAGCATGCAGTGCAGTGTCACATCATTTTTATATCTGACGATACTTTTCTGTACCACCTAGTACCATTCCTAGGTTCCATGCATCAAATGTGATCAGAATTTGTCACATGGGCAGTGTTGGTTGTAGTGGCAATACATAGGCAGAATGCGGTGCTGGTACTAAGCTAGCACCTTGTTACCATGCTGACCAGAGACACACCACATTGCCGTACCAGTCACAGACAAACAGTATTTATGAGAGACCACCTATAACGAATGATGCTTAGATATCCCCTTGCTGTGTTGATAAGCCATCTTCTTGACTCCTACGCAAAGCAGAATGTTTGCTAATTGAGAGTCGTTGCTATCGGCCTGTTTTTTCTTAGTTTACAAATAACCTCAAGGACTTTTGACTCCATGTTGTTATAGGAGACAATGGTTGTAAAAGCACTAACGGACAACCGTGAATGGTCGAGAAGAGAGGAGGTACAAGTAACGAAGGCATTTGAGCACTGCTTAAATTGCTCCCGACATAAAATATCAAGAGCCAATCAGGCGGGACCAAGTGTGTGAGTATATAGCTCGTGCCTTGATGTCGCTGGTTTGTCACTAACCGGTCGGTAAGTGAGAACACTTGGCCGATCAACGGGCCAGTCTTCTCGCCACCACTTTTCTTGCCACCATTATGGTGTTACGCATCGACATAGTGTGCATGCAGCTTTAGACTACTGTGTATGCAGGGTGTTCGTCATGCTATTCGGTCCTGTTGCTAAGCAACAACTTGTTATCAAAATTTCTCAAGACATGCAAAACATTTATGCTTGTCAGCATTTGCTGGGGTTCCATGTCATGAACTTATTCACAAGCTGACCTTGACACACTCGTTTGAGTTGGGAAACTAAAATTGTTCAGGAGCATCGCGCTTTCCTCTGTAACGCTGAGATCAGATCCGTTCCTTGACTCAAACTGTGTTAGCTTTCTATTTTCAAACCACAGTTACCAAAACAAACAAACAATTTGACTCACCGGAATATTGAAATGAATATATTTATTCCTGAGTTGGCTCCAATCACAGTAATACGGAATCCATGCATTACTCACAAGTGTAAGTAGCTCACAAGTTCACTCGTGAGACAAGCTTATCTATATCTACCACTTGTTAGTTACGCTGCTTTCTCGCTACCACAGCTAGTAAACTCACTACTGTTCCTGACTTCCCAATTATTAACACTGGCTAACTAAATTAGTTGATATTTTGATGCCTCTTCCATCCTTCTACGAGAACCAAAACTATGAAGCGCTGCAACTAATCACTTATACCGAGCTTCTGTCGGCTACATTGATCATGAATGATGCTCCCACTGCTCGTAAGTACTGTGCGTCATAACCTTGAGCTATCATTATGCAACTTTTATAGAGTACTTACTGGTTTGTTGTAATAAACTTTGAAGAAAACACAGCTCCCACACTAATTGTCTTTTAAACATGGATGACAGTGTAGATTGAAGCAGATTGCCGTATGCGCTGTGAGATGTGGTGAGAAACATGATTGGTAGGCAAGCTTATCAATTCCATAAATGCTTTATTGATACGGCTACTCATAACTTACATTAGAAGAGACACGAGCCCTCTCTCTCAAGAATCCATGCGCCATCTTTCCTCATGGCTACGTCATACCGTGAAGTGGGCGGAAATAAACTAAGCCCCACCCATATGAATTAGAATAAATTTATTACATCTCTGCGACCTCTGGACAAAGTTTTTTTCCGACTGAAAAAAGCTTGTGACATGACACAGGGTCACGAACTCGCTTAGCCTTCTCCCTTTACACAGATTGTGGTCGATGATACGGAGTTATTTTGTTACATGGAACCCAGACCATAGGAGCAACAAGCATGCTATGACACATGGAAACCTAGTTAATAAAAGAGCGAGGGGAAGAAATCGCAGTAATGAGCCACTTGAAGTCAAATATAGTGTACGTAAGTGAAACTTAAAAACTCAATAGCAATTTGTGCATTGCTGACCAGCCATGAAATTAAATGATTGATATACCCACAGTACATATTACCGTATCCAGGTCTATGCAATAGCTATTCCTGCTCATGTAGTTGGTATGCACAGCTAATCACATCATTTTCAGAGTATGGGTCCAAAGTGAAGTCATAGCTTTGTATACTAGCTATATGGACAGAAATAGCTATGACATAGATGAAGATCAGGAATCTAATATCATGACTGAAAAACTAGTTCTACCACTCAAAGGAGCAGCTCAATCACAGATTTTTTTGTCATTCGCAGGTTTTCTGTGATTGTGTACACAAGTATATAGAACCTGCGCGAACTTCAGTACTTTTGAAACTATGAACCTAATTCGCTAGTACAATACCTTCCGTGTGCATAAATACCCGTGACTATCAACTACTGGTGTAAATAATGTGTATAAGTCTGGTGTTCGGATATTTATTTTTCCATCCGTTCACTATTCAGCGATATTTCATGCATGAAATCACCATACATCTGTTCTTAACTAAACAAGCGTACATGACGTACACTCATGCGTTGGAGTCATCTATTCATCGCCCGGGCAGACAACATGGGGTTTACAGCACTCTGGAAAGATCAGGTGCCGACTCAAGCCCTGTACTGTACAGCCTGCTGCATAGCGCTCTCTTGTGAGGTCTACGAGCGCCAATTTGCAGCTGAAACAAACATGAGATACATGAGAGACCTTAGAGTGGGTATAACATTATTGAATGATTTCCACTTACTGATTGCAAATTGCAAATTTTTCAGCACATGCACAGGCTGTGCATCTACCTTTCAGCTGCACCCAGTCACCAGGAAACGTACCATTGCACTCTACAGATATGATAAATGGCAAGTCTCGCTATGCGTGGCTGCAGACTGATACATGGGGCTGAACTTTGTGGTATACCCAGATATAAGTATTTATGTACACATATGTCCATGCGCAGTTGTGGATAATCATGTACATACACACGGACATGCACATGTACATACACACATACATACATAGATGTTAACACTGGACTATGTAGACGTAAGTAATTGTTCAAAAACCTCACTGTAAGTGACTGATAGACGTACCTGGGACATTAGTAGCTCTGTAAGTGTATTTGTAACTGAAAGAATGGCACAGTGAACCTGTGACACAGGTTAATAGGAGTATCCACGTGACAAAAGACGTCATTATATTGAAGCGGTTGAACTACTTGACTTTGTAGGATTATCTGTCGAGAACCAGAAGCTGCGATAGAGGACCTGTACCAAAGTGTCAGTCTGTCTACTGACTTCAGTCCACTTTGTCTCAGACTTCATACCAGAGGCTTAGCCAACAAAGAGGCTCAGGCGAGTAATGTGGAAAGTAAAATGGACACAATATAACTGGATAAATAAGCTGACAGCGAACAAATACCAGCTAATGCAGGAGTCTCAAAAGACAATGTATAAGCTAAGTTAAGAAGTTCATAGAAGGAGACTTCCATTGAGTTACTAATGTTCTTGTCTGAAGAAGTTACATAACCAGGTTCTACTAAAACTAGCCAGAAACAATTCATCTAGCAGTAGTCAGTTGTTATGTGGATTATGCGGATTTTTTGTGGTCATTATCCTGGGGTTTCATTCCCAATCTGAGGGAAATAAGTGCAGCTGCTAGATGCTTGCATTGGCCAACATGATACTGCAGTGGGATCTATGATTTACGTACTTTAGCTATATTGATTCATTTGAACTAAGTTGGGTTCTCATACCAGGTTGATTAGGCTTGAGAATGCTGTACCATTGCGCACCACCCTGTCCCACTGTATGTTTCCTTGCATCAAAGGCGGTAAGAATTACTGCTCATTCGTCAGATGAAAGGCTTCAGTGGCCATCCATTGGCTCACCTGGATAGGATATGATTCTAGTGCCAAGTACACACTTAGTTACCACACAGGGCTGAGACAGACCTGACTGTCATACCAGTCAGTCAGCAGTATTAACGGTGGCCCAAAGCTATCAAGTCGTATTTGAAATATCACCTCATAAGGCCAGACTAGCCGTATTTTCAAGCGATAGTCACGCTCGCAACATATTCTTTTCTATTTTCAGCTTACGAGTGTCAGCTTTGACTGCAGTGCTGTGACCTCCATTTTCAGGGTGACACTGCCAAATTATGCTGCCCATAAGGCAGCTTGATGAGCACCTGCGCGTAGCGATGGTGCGAGAGGGATGAATGTTGGAGGAGTGTCCCCCTTCCCACAGGAGGGAGGTCTAGGAAGGGACCTTTCAGTATGGTTTAATTTACAGTGGCAAATGATGAGTCTTTTTGTTCATACTAGGCACTATATTACAGCTGCTTTGTTTACCTCACATTGCTAAATCCAGGCAAGGCTATATGCCACCCGTATGTGAGCCATGGCTTTGAAATACTGTATGCAAGTGTTGTTTGACAGCACGGAAATCAAACACTTTCAATGGCCATTCTCTCATGGCATCTCCCAGCGAAGGAGAATCCATTCTACACACAGTTTAAAAGATAAATTATCACTACATGGATTCATACTCCATAATGCAGGCACACACAAAAATCACCAGCTGTATTTTGCAAGCAACAGTATGCAGGTTCCATCGAAGCTATAAATATACATTCACAGTTTCTGGTACGTGTCGTGAGGTGATTATGACTGTGAAGTGCTGTAAAATATCATACAGTCAGTGGCAGTCCACAAACCAAATAGAGATCACCAGTTGGTGGCAGCTGCACACACTCGTGCAACTCAGAAAATTCCTGTTGGTCATGGATGGGTCTGGGGTTTTGCTGGCCGCTTGGTGGTGCCTCAAGATAAAATAGAAGCAGACCTTGCTAACACCGCTGGGCCTCTTGAGATCAACAGGGAAACAAATGAGGTGCGACTTTGGTAATGTTGTTATTGCTCTTTTAGGCCAATGAATTTAGCATTCTGCTGTGATGTTTAGCAACAGAACGAATGAATTGGTAATAAACGGATTTATAATGTGTTTCTTCCGTTCTCAAATATGCATACTTATTTTACACGGATTTTTGTGCTAACACACCTAGTGTGTTACATTTTTGGCAGAAATTTTGTATGAAGGAACCTGTGCAATACTGTATAGAGACTTTCCTTCGCAATTTCAACGGCTTCAAACAAGTTATATATCTGTTTGCACGCTGTGTGAATGTCAGGAGTTAAACTGCAACACCACTTACTCTGCTTTCCTAACGCAGTTCGCCAACGTGTCTATAATTACAACGAGTGATCTCAGGCAAGTTCACGTCGACATGTGTTTCAATTAAGAAATCTTTAGTTTTCATGTAGCATCCTGTTCACCTTCCATCGCTACAAAAATTGCTGCAACATTGCTAAACCCACCACTATGCACAAGAAGAGCCCCTAATAGCAAGGCACTTTACGTTGACCTTATCCAGTCATTCTAGCCGTGAAGGTCGAGCCTGGTCGACTCGAAAGTTTCTGCGTACCCAAATACCAAACACATTATGTTACGCGTTACATTACATGTTAGGAGGGCCTTAAGCTAGCATTACACCAGGTCTAACAACAGCTTAAGAGAGGAAAGCTATAAATAAATGAATAAATTACATCAGGGCAGACACAAGAGAGAGCAGATTCTGGCCCAATACCAGCGCACCAGCTGACCTAAGGATACATGATTCCAAATATACTCTTCTACCTTTGCCTATAATGGTTATACAAGCTAGCCAGTGATGCTCAGATGTTTACTTGTTAAATGAATTCATTTATTCAGTAAAATGCGGTGATACACATGTGAAATCCTAATCCGTCTGCTCCGAGCAGACAATACACATTACGAACTTCAGTGCGTTGGCGCCGCCTACTGACCCTTGTGATCCCTTTGACCCTCATGAGCATAGTGGTTCTTGTGATCCTTTTGGTCCTCATGATGATTGTGGCCCTTGTGATCCTCTTTGCCCTCATGATCATTGTGGCCACCGTGTTCCTTGTGGTCATCGTGATCATCATATATCACGATTCCCTCGTTGTCATCAGTGTTGTCCTCATGGTTCTTGTGACTCTTGTGATTGTTGCGACTCTCTTGGTTGTCGAAGCCGTTGTGGTCCTCATAGTCCTCATGGTCATCAGGATCCTTGTAGTCTACATGGTCATCATGGCCCTCCTGGCCCTCCTGGTTACCGTGGTCATTGTAGTTCTCCTGATCACCGGAATGATCATTGTTCTCCTGGTCTTCCTCTTCCTTGTGATCATCATGATCACTTTGGTCCCCGCTTTGCTTGTGAGGGTCGTGGTACACTGGGCAGGTTATCCTCGGTAGGCAACAGTCTGGAAAAGGCCACTGTCGATGCAAGCCTACTACTTTACACTTGGATATGATCTGCTGTCTCGTGAGCTCTACTCTCCCCAACTCGCACCTGAAACAAATTTATTGTACATGAGAAGCACAAGATTTCAGAGTCTGCATGAAGCCATTGACTGAACTCTACTTACGCATTGCAAATTGCGTATGTTTCACCACAAAGGCATGACGTACACTTCCCTTTTAGCTGCACATATTCACCAGGTGACTTATTTTTGCACTCTACAGAGATAGGAAACCACAAGTACTGACGTACACAGCAGTGAGTAATAGTTTCCACAACTGTAACTGTTCATGTACCCATATTGACATACACGATTATGAATTATTATGTACATACATCGATGTAAGTACTTGTACATAATCTGACAGGAAGCGACTGGTAGATGTACCTGCATCATAAGTACGGTAACTGAAAGTGTAACACAGAGATCCTGTGATACAAGTGAGCAGCAGTATCCACATGAAGACAGCTGCCATGATATCAGAGTGGTTTACTACTTGAGTGAGATGATGTAGATGAACTGTCTGTGCGATTGTTAGTCAACAACTGGACAGAGCGATTGAGCACCTACCCCAGAGTATCAAGCTCAACTAACTTCATTTCACTTTCCCAGACTTGATACCTGAGGCTTACCAGACAAAGATAATTAACAGATTATTGCTGGCAAGAAAATGGTCAAGGTATGATTGAACGAAGCTGGTAACAGCAAACAAAGACCAGTTATTGCAGTGGTTTGAAGCCATGAGTTCAAAATTTGAGCTTAGGTAAGCCAATTGGACAATTTTTGTGCAAAACTGAAGTAGATTAAATGACCTAAGGAGGTATCACTAACAACAATGAATTAACTTAATGCAATTCATTAATTGGCTACCAAAATGTTGATGGTCACAATTTTACTTTAGTACTTTTACATTTTACTTTTTAGTACGTTTAGTACTTAGTACTTTTAGTACTTTAGCTTTGCGTCGCGCAGCAGTTTGATGATGGACTATGGCATTGACCATATCATGCTTTGCAATTGGCTTCGTTATTCCTCAGCAACAGCTGTTACACCCTTTATTTATTCTGGTCATTCTATCGGCACATTCACACTAGCGGGAGTGAATGCAGGGTCAAACAACTAAAACGTGCAAAGCTTACCCCTCAAGGCAGGTGTCGAACAATGCATGGTGATAGTGCGAAGAAAACTACTGAAAGCGCTGGGGTGAACGTAGAGGGGTATCTCCTTCTGCATAGGAGAGTCTGGGGGCATACTCAGCAGAAATTGACTTCGGAGATGTTCCAAATGTAACTGCTAGAGTTGTCTGAAAACTGATAATACAATTTCCATTGCTTCCTAGTCTCCCTTTCATCCCATTCATCTTTTTTCCTCTCATCTCATCCTCTCCCTCATTCCCTAAACAATACACATCTTGAAACTCTAATCCACTCTAACACTTTCCGTTCACATCTTCTAAAATCATCTCACTTCAGATAGACTTTGTTGTACTGCCCCGTGTACCTTGCACAAAACTGTTTCAACAGAGTTCAGGTTGTGAATTCAGTTTATTAAACAGAACCGGTGAACTCATAAAAACTGAAATAAAAGTTTATACAAATAACAGAAAACGGCTTTTGTGAATCTTCTGTTGTTCTGAGGCCCACCAACCGACGCACACTAACGCCTTCTCCCGCTATATCAGGAGTTTGCTAGCAATTGCTATGGTACTTAGGAGTTCATAAAAACAGGAGCTTGAGGACAAGTGCGCAGAAAAACAGGAGATTCACAAAAGCCCAGAAAACATACTAGGCTGTGAAGAAAGACAATTAACCGCAGAGAAAGGTTTACCTTCGTACGGCCTCAGTACATCAGCAGTAGACTAATTACGCTTTAAGTGTTTCAACTTTAACTCCGATATCAATTATGATTATGTGTTCTCTCTTCCTCTACCAACTGTCAACTGATTGAGTGGCAGGGGAAAGATGATTAGTAGTTGAATAAAGCATAAAAGCTTAGCAAGGATTTAGCTATTCCATAACAGGGAAACATGGAAAGTCCCCATCACTTATGTTCTGTGTGTTTGTCCTTCGTGATGGAATGACAAAACACATGCATAACTTCATGTATACAGGGTGCTGTTTGCTCCAACCTTTCCTGCGGAAGCTACTCATGAACTAGTCCATGGCATTTACCTCAACCTGGTGCGTGTTACCCGGGACGAAATTAACATCTTCACTGCAGTGGTCCAGCTGATCAGCCAATAGCCAGCGCTTCGCAGCCGACAAGTGTATTTCTCCTACCAACGTGAAGAGGTTCGGATGGAAATGATCTGCGATGATTCTGCTCAAGCTAATATTCTTTGGGATGATGGTAGGATGTTTTTGTGAATCAGTAGATGTCGGGGATTGATTCAGTCTCCAGCAAACACACTATAAATCTCTGATACCCAAACATTGTTTCAGTGCCATTATTGAGCTTCTATTTCCAACATTTTCTGACACTCGACTGGAATAGTGGATGAGATACTGAACGAATGAAAAAACCAATGCATTTCATGCATAAAATTAGTTTGTTGAGCCGTTTGTTAGAAGCTTGACATGATGACATTTAACAAACGATGAATGAAAAATATCCTCATACTGTGATCTGATTTGATTCATTCAACCACTGCACAATATTCAACCGCATGCTAGGTAAGACTTGTTAAACATATGTGAAAGCTTGCAAACGATGTGTGGCTGGCTTCCCCTTCCTCACTAATTTGTTCATTTATTCAGCGCATTCGTGCATTCCTATTCCTATTCCTATTCCTATTCACAAGTGTGTGGGAGGCCCTTAATGCTCATATGTTTATTGGTTAATACTTTTATTTCTTCATTAAATTTGGTGACATGAATGAAATAGCAATCCATTGGTTCCGAGCTGAAACAACACACGTCATGCACTCCTATGCGTTGGCACCGCCTACTGGTCGTTGTGGTCTCTTTGATCTCCGCGCTTCTTGTGGCCCTCGTGATCATTGTTGCCCTCGTGATCATTGCGGCCCTCATGATCGTTGCGGCCCTCGTGATCATTGAGGACCTAGTGATCATTTAGGGCCTAGAGATCATTTTTGACCTCGTGATCATTGTGGACCTAGTGGTCAATGTGGAC
>ERZ1740065.1218-NODE-1218-length-15223-cov-11.163568_pt1 | contig 15223 bp, 8 predicted proteins | sample MGYA00581738_ERZ1740065 | MGnify/ENA primary metagenome ERZ1740065 (study PRJEB43018, sample SAMN04849749) | marine metagenome | isolation source: floating plastic debris | place: Pacific Ocean | collected 2008-09-01 | study: EMG produced TPA metagenomics...
CTCTCTCTCTCTCTCTCTCTCTCTCTCATCTTCGGCTGGTACTACCTCATCATATTATGATACGTAGTAGGAGCAGCCCGTGGGATAACTGATGTCCAGCTGAATGCGAGTGGTAAGGCTGAGTTCTGTTGGTTACAGTAGTCTTACTATTAACCCAGGAGCTCAAGGTGAGCTAGGAAATTTTCCCGTCAAGGTCTTCCAATTATGTATGTGTCTGAAAAATGATCCTTTAGCGCATGCAAAATATTAGTTTAATCTTAGTTTTCAAAGAATAGTACTGGGTATGCTGATTTAAATTCATACCATGCTCAGCTTCTATATTTATACTTGGCCTGACAACTTTTTTTGACTTGGTATGTTTTTTTCGGCATTTTGTACACTTGTATCAGTTTGCGTGGCTGTGTTATGCACCGGTGTTACGCCGGTGTTACACTGGCTTTAGTCCACTGTCACCCTAGTTAGCCTAGCATTAGCGTGGAACTAACACTGGCACTTTCAGGCTTGATTTGTCTACCAGGAGAAGAGTGAAACCTGTTGTTGTTCTGCAAAATGAATCTAAAATTACTTGGCATTTAAAAGCCTATTTTCTTAGCCTTCTTTCCTAAACTATGCCAAGTCATGTGAGGAAATTGCGACCCTCCCCTTACCATTGACATTGATTAATTCTAACGAACTTGGAGCAAGTGGATAAAAAGTGCAGGAAAGAAGGTAATTGTTTTTAGGATAGATTAACTTTTGCAAGGTTCAAGCTCAGATTATTGGAGCACTCTTTCTGTAAAAACTAGTCTGGTTCAATTCGTAAAAAGCTCTATGCAGTCTGGTGCATTGCAATACGTATCCCTGTGTTTATAGTTTTGGGAGTGAGATGGAAACAGTCGCACTCACCCCTTAAAATTTTTAATTTGACTCCGAGGAAAAGTGTTTTGAAGGCGTAGCGCACTAAACTTGCCAGTAAAGGAAGCAATTAATAGCTCTAACTTTGCAAACCATCATCCGTACCCCTGGACCTTACCCGAGACAATCAGCTCCCAGGTTTGGTCACTGGCTTACCGGATTCGCCCAATCCTGCTGGACTGGCTATGCAGTAGGCTCAGGTACCATGGGTTGGTCTTATGTGGCTTAACAGGTATGAAAGGTTTGCCGAATTGGTCCTAGGCATGGGTGTGCATTTTGTAGTACATGTGCTTCTATAGAAGCAAGCTTCAAACATGTTTATTGAATCATCAGTGTTGTTGATAATTAAATTACAGCTCACCAGGCCGGTATCAGCTCCAGGTCACAGGCTTCGGTAAACAAGCAACTCCATCAGCTGACACCGAATTCCAGAGTGAAGGATGTCTGGATATCGTTTGGTGATATCCATTTAGGCAGGGGCCTCTACAGTCCTTAACTTAGCAGCCCATTCGTATTTTGTAGATAAATGTCATAAAGAAAGTCTGCAGTGATGACAGCAGCTAAAAACACATTGGTACTAAGTAACTCATGCTCACTAGCTTCATGTATGTAAGCTCTCAGAGCCGATTTTGGTAAAATCCGATCTGTGTGTGCATGACATTGCCTACAGCTGCTCCCACTTCTCATAATCGCTCATCCATGATCCGTAGGTGTTCTAAATAACTAAACTGTACTAACCTAACATTACTAGCCTCTAACATTGATTAAGATAAGCGAGTCTAGTTCGTGACCATTGAGAAATGCGTTCGGGATATCTGCTTCAAAATCTGTGGGAGAAAGCATTTAGATCATGCACACGCGTTACCTCCCTTGCATAAGGTGTGCCAACGAATGGTATATGCTAGTGGGCCACACCTCTGAGGTTATCTGTCTGTCATCTATTAGGAGCTCAAGTATAATCTTTACAACTTCACAAGTAACTTAATTGCCTTCAAATGACTACGATGGTCTGGCTGCATAATTGGACAAATATGGCCATGAGTTCCTGTACTTTTAACTGTTGTCAGGTTATATCAGCTTGGCCTTGCCTGCTGTCTTGTCAACTCTTCACTTTAAGGCGTAGATATAACAGTCGTTTGATTATCTAAGGGATTGAATTTTGCCATAAGAAGTTGTTCACTTGGCTTCCATGTGCACTGGAGGTGTGCAAGAACTGATTACATGTATTCTGCTGCCAGTTAGTTATTAAACTAGATCCCAGAGAGTGGGTTTCAAGCAACATTGTAGTGATTACACCTTTGAGGTACTGACCTATCTTCTTTCCACCCTTTGGGTTGGCAGTACTGTCTACGTATACTGACCTCTTCTTACATTTCAGTTCGCTTGCACCTAGTCGGGAGATATTCCGTCACGCAACCATATTCGTTTCGCTGCAATCGTTAATTGGATTCAAATAAGTGAACTCCCTTCAGGACAGGAAGCTTCCATTAGGTTAGACTTGTGTTACGATATTTGAAACCATTTACAGATGTTCAAACTGGCAAAACTAGGTTTTCCGTCATGATACTCCATGCGCTTGATTAACAGTATTAGAGTACTCATTAGGAATGCTTATACTACTGGATGGTTGAGAACCGGTCTTATCAACTCATAAACTATAGCATTGGTACTATTGGTCATATGAACTAGCATCAGGTTATAAATGTATGCCATGATCTTCCCGTAGATATGCTTGTATGCGGCACATACATGACATGAGGGCAGGTGTGGGAGTGTGCACGCATATCGACCGGAGAATTACAGAGCAAAAAAACAGTCTCATACACAAAATGCAAGCAGGCTTGCATGTTCAAGCTGACTGACTGCATTTAATGCCAATGCCTTATCTCTCCCTTTGCAGTACTAGGAATTTGGAGGTGCTTCTCTTTTAAATTTGAAACTTGGACTCTCTAGCTCAATAGCAGCCTTGCTTGCAGTGTCATCACCTTCATTGCCGTCCTCGCGGCAGCAATGACCTTGTATTTCATATGATAAACTTATGGAGAAGGAAGCACAAAAGTTCCAATTGGCTGAAAAATTACTCTCAGGTTCTGATTGGTCAAAATAGTCAGTAACTCATAGGCGCTGTTCATAGCCAGGAGTTTCATTCACTGTGAAGGGGCGAGTGCTGCTCCATAGCTGCCCGGTTTGTGTAAGTTCCAAGTTCTAAGCATCATATTGTAATAGATTAAGCACACTTTAGTTGTGTTTGCTATCATCATATGTATTTTCTGTTTTCATTTGTGTGTTTGGTATCAGTTTTCTTCCTTGCCGTTCTTCTCTTCACAGCATTTATTGATATATCTAAATTTTCATCTCTATCATCGCATCATTTTGCCTAAGCTGATAAAGCTTCCGTTTTAATAGGCAGATTTATCATTAGGCATCCATCTGCCCATTGTTCACTTATTCCAGACGTAGTAATCATCACTCAAGAAGTATGAGAAACCAGCCAGTACTCTCCACATACTGTGGAATTATGGCGCTACTCCTGACGGTATGTATGGCACACTGTCAGCGGATCGGGGTCAGCCACATCTCTATAACCGTCTCAGACATCAATCAGTCTCTCCTGCTGTACCGCAACATGCTGGGAGGTATGGTTATTCAGGAGTTGTCTTCCCTCTCACCAGTTAATGATTCTCAGTACATAGAGGCTTTCCTTCCCGAATCCAATGCTGAAAGTACCAACAGTATTCAATCAGTAAGTAAACAACTAGTAAATCACAAGTCAAGAGATCACCTGACTTGACGACAGATGATTACAGGTATCGTGGGTATTCTTACAATATGACAATACAATGGTGCACCTGGTTCAGTACCATGATGAGGAAGCAAGTGATGACATAGCTGGAAATGCAAGATCATCACCTCTTAGTAAGTTTAGTCAGCCCGCTGTTGCATTCTGGCTGAAGGATGGCACCAACTTTACCGAGTACGCTCATGAGCTGGAGAAGTCAGCTCAGACTCATGGTCTACAGCAGGTAGGTAGCAGTCTCTGTTTCTTTCTCCTACATAATACTGAGGCTTCAAAACACCGTCCTAGTTTTACCGAATTTGAAATTCTCTCATTCTGTTCATCAGAGAAAAAAACGGTAAAGAGTTCTCTGTTTAGATATTCTTGCTTTCGCCATTGCTAATCCACATCTTACAATGTTAATGGGTGACTTTTAATCCTGACATTGAACTTCTTTTCGAGTGTGCTCCCTCACGATTGTGAGCCAAATATACTTGTACTCTGATCAATTTGCGGCACGCGCAACACTTGCAAACCAAAGTCGCTGTTGGTTCATGTAGACTAGTGGTAAGTCGGCTGAGTTCCAGTCTCCTTGTAGTGTTATGGCTATTTCCAGAGTGACGTTATGACATGCAATCATTCTCTAGATTGTCATCGCCAGTCCAATCGGTCAATCTTGTCATTGCTTGATTACATCTATTAACCTTCTTTCTTCCAGTTGATGACAATTTATCGTTAAAATGAAACTTGATGCTGGTTGAAGGTCAAGTTCATGCGTCCATTGCTGATGTCATCAACGGCCAATGATAGGGTAGCGAACGAAGGAGTGAGAAAACTGAGAGATAATGATCTGAAAGGGCTATCAATAGGTTATCTTTATGGTAGGTTGCAACAGATCTATAGAGCTGGCTGACATGCTAACTACACGAGGTTGCGCGGTTTTATCATTCTCCAGTAAAATTGTTGCGCTCACTCCTGTGCCTATCCGCGCTCACTCCCGTGCCTATCTGCGCTCACTCCCGCGCCTATCCGTACTTACTACCGCGGACTCCCGCTCTCTCCCTTTATACTCCTGCATGTGCTGATGCACGAAAGTTGCCGGGAGAATGGCAAAAGCCGGCTGCCCTGCTATACATCACTATCTCATTTAGGTTATATTTAATTCTGATATTTTAGCTATCTATTTTTACAAATCGATGTTATGACAATTTATCTTCACCTCAGGGCCTGATGGAGAAGCAATTAAGTTCATCCAGCTGGTTGGTGCCAGCAGAGAGAAGTTCTCAAGACACTACTGTTTGTCAAACACAGTCTCCACTGCCCTACTTGATGCTGAATTCAGAGGAAAATGTGAGAGTTCACTCATCTCTTATTGTCAGCATATTCAATTTTATAAATGAGAGGTGCCAACTTCAGATTATATCTTTAACATATTTATCTCTATTAATCCTAACTTCAAGGCTAATATCAAAGCTGCTACGTTCTTCTGCAAGATTGTTTGGCATTTTTTACTATCTTATAATCCGGCACCGGTTTCATAAGTGCCGGTGTACAGCCAGTGCTACTCACGTAATACTCCGATAATTAAACCAGCAATATGATGATCAGTGAGTATTAGAGCAGGTGTAATACCAGTGGAACACAAGCTCAGCATTGACGCATAAAACCAGCACACCTACCAATTAGGAGAGTGCAAAATGCTGGTCAGTCTCATCTCTCGCAGGGAATGTAATTTTCGTCTCGCAAATATTGCTAAAACCACTTTGCAGAAAGTGCTATATTTTCCAACCTCTTCTTGCATTTACAGGTGATCAATTCAAGAGTGGATTGACATCTCAGCTCTATGGAATCAATCACATTAGCTTACCTGTTCAAAATCCATCCGACTCGCTGGAGTTCTATGAGAAGGAATTCAGGGCCTACACAATAGATGACATCCAACCGACAGACTTACGAAGTAAGTTGTGCGTTTCGTAGAAGCGTTTCTTTTAAGAGCGGTTTGCTGAATGGCAGTAGTTAATGCCTCAGAATGAGTACACTTGTACTAATGATGAGAATATCTGAGTACATTGGTTATTGGGAAAGCTGAGCTGTGTTTTCCATCTCAGGTATCACATCCGTCTTAATGTTCTTCTATGCATGGTTCTAGGCCTGCAAGGCAGTAAACATTGCACGATTAAACTCACTCGCAATCATCAACCCTGGACTAATAAAAGGCAAGCTAATCACTGCTTTCCCTGACTCAGTTACAACATGAACAGATAGCTTAGCGCAAGCACTATCAGGTGTGACATAGTGACAGCAACTCAATTCAGTCTGCTGCGCATGCACTACGATTCTAGTTCGTTTATGTTTCAGTATCTGTTTTTGTATCAGAACAAGCCCGATATCATTCTAGGTGTGAATTTGATGGGCTCTTTCTCCCTCCAGGTGCTAGCTTGGACATGATTTTTGCTCAGATGAGTGAAATGATGAAATCCATGTCAGCAATGAAGTATAAGGTGCCAGAGCATGATTCAAGTACCAGCCCTCCTCCACCTGCTGGGAAATGTCCAGACACTGATGGTGACCCTAGCGCTGACCAAAAAAATGAAGATGAAATAAAGGTGATCTGTGTGACTCACTCTAAAACTGCACACCTGTATCTGCTCTCAGTCTCATGCTTCTCACCTTTTCAAAATCAGCCAAGATTGCCTGAGGTTCCTAAGTTGTCCTTGAACTTGAGGTATCAGCTACTTGGCAACATCAAACTCGAGTTTGTCTCAATCTCAGGTAAGACACGAGTTCAGGTATAAGTAAATTTTGCAACAACAAGCTTCGGCATTTTTCATTCCTGTATTAGTATTCCCACCATCCCTGTGCCATACCGCCGTAGCTACCGGCGTTAAAATCAGTTAACCGCTGCGAAAGCTTACCAAATGTGTAGCACCAGTGTGGCACCTTTGTGCGACATCAGAGGATATCACCAATGAGCAAACCAACATAAGTGTAGAGAATGACAAATTTTCTACAGGGTTGTATCTTTCTCTGTTTTCCGCAGGCCTCCCTAAAGCAATGGTTGACAGAATGGCAGCCATGACGGCGGATAACTTTCAGCTTCCTAACAGACCAGGTCAGGTTATCATTCACCTAGGAGTTCAAGACATCGAGGAACTTTCCAATGCCAGTAGCACAACACCAGAAGTAAGTAGTACCGTACTATTAGTCTAGAGTGCATAAAAAGATACATCCTAGATTGCAACGTGCAGGGCCAGAAATACTGGGGATCCAGACTTTCCGACCTTGAGAGGCCGTGGGTCAGAACCATTGACTCTGCAGCTAGGGTCCCATCATATCTGAGCTCAGCTCAGCGAATCCTGACCAATGAGCCACAGTAAACCATTTTAGAGCCAATAAAAGCATTTCAGCTCCAACAGCTGATTGCGAAAATATGGAAGACTTTTCATATATGGGCCACACTGCAAGATTGCAAGATGTACTTTTCTGATATGAGCACACTGTAGTTCGGAAAAAAAAACCATCTGCTAAGCAACACAATCAGTTAATTTCTGTTCCTTTCTTATGTTTGCCATCTGCTTCTATTCTTATTTCGGCTCTTCCATCGCTCAAAACTAGATTTACAGTACATTCATGTTCAACACACTATTTACCCTGGGAGGCTGATTTTATCCCCGAGATAATTGACTTTCAGCACGTTTTTTCTGATGAATACAGTAGTGTCCTTTCACTGAATACTTCTTTCAAGTGTTCAAGTGCTTCCTACCTTCAGGTTTCACATTTTACTTTCAGCTGGATGATTGCGAAATCACTGAGATTGAGTCTGGTCATCTGGCAGGCTATAGACATTGTTTCATCGACGGCCCTGAAGGTGTGACGATTGGCCTGTCCGAGTTCACAGGTCAAGCCAAGAGACTACGATCAGCAATGAGGCTGTACGGTGCTGTGAGTTTTGCTTACCCTGAACTCAATCCATTCCTCTATCAGGGTTACGATAAAACTTGCAGCCCTTACCACAATATGAATGACGATAACTGATGTACAAAATGCCATGTATTGTCATAATATTGATTCCTTCATCGCATTCACTAAGTTCTTAAATGTGCATTGCTGTTTGTCCTGTCCACATTCTTTACTCCATGCTGTAATATTTTACCGTTGAAATATTGGAATTCCAGACACTGAGAATAAATCTGACAGTGTCTCTTGACGGATGTTTACTGTTTGCAGTCTTTCACTGGAGTATGGAACCTCATTGGTGTCTCCTCCTAATTAGATTACTGTGAGGTGCATTAGGAGCAACTCAGTTTGTGTTGAGGCTAATAAGGTCACATTCATTATCACATCTCTTGGACACACGAAGCAGATAAACCAGGCTGACCGAATTCAGCAACTGTCTAGTGTCAGGTTTCACCAGAGCATAATTGCTTATACTTGACCGAATTCCTTGAATTAATTGTTTTGATAAGGTGACCGACAGGTGCTTGTAGCCCTAACGCAATGAAACATGATCAGCTACGCTTCTGCATCTGCTATAAACCCACTCGTATCAATCAGTGGATATAATGCCTAATGTATTTTGCTGCATTGCTGCTAACTTGAGAAACAACTAACCTTTGACCTATCGATACACTGACCTATTCACCTATTACTCATTTGATCCGTACATTGAAACTATAGAGAGTGATCCTCTCACCAGGTCTCTGTGAAGGTATAGAGTACAGTAGGACCGTATTATCTTCATCATAATGCTTGGGTCGGAATCTCAAGGAGCTCGTGCGTGTGTGTTCTATCGTGGTGAGATCTAGATAAATTTTCAGAAATACCGGATATTCAGTTTTCATCATTTTTTAGAATCTGTAACTCGGAATCTCTAAACCTACAGCTAAGGGTTTGCCATAATATTTGAGCTCAGCTCAGAGAGAATTGGTCAATAAGTCACTGGGAAACATAAGGGCTTTTGTCATTATCACTTCCATATGGGCGCATGCGGCACGTGCATGGGCGAAAATCATCATCAGAATGACAAAAACCACAATAGGAAACCAATAGCAGCAATTTTAGCTCCAATGCCCGGCTGCCAGAATGCCAGAGGCTCCCAATAAATTCAACGGATGTGTAGTGTATGATCTGGAGCGTGTGTGTCTTAATTTGAGTTAGATGCATTCAATGACTTGTTTACTCTAGATATGCCTGTCCTCAAATACTTAGACAAGAATCTGGTCTCCTTGTTTCCTTGCTATCAGTACTCAAACTCCTCTTCCAAGTATTCAGAACTTCTATATTATGTTCTCATGAATGTTATAATTACATCATCCAAACATATTTCCCTCTACAGTCAAAGATTTTTATCAAATCATACAGCAAGGCTACTCTAGCACATAAATTAATGAGAATGTTCAAAATTCGGAGTTGTCTTCTCTGTCCGTATGGCCTATTCAGAACACCCCACTCAACTTTGCCTAGCAAAATAAACTTTCTTACTTGACGTTTGGGCAAACTGTGTGCTGATTTGACGCACACCTGTAGATGATTAGCTCCTGCCAAAGACACTGAGAACACCTGTTGTAGCCTATTAGGCTTGGTTTCACTGAGTTTTACTCTGAAATGACCAACACACCCATTGTTTGCATCAACGTTTGCTTAATCTTCATACTTTCTGTAAGCACAGCCACTCATCGGTGCTCTCTTTTAGCCTTTGACATACCGTAAAACCAGATTTGATAGTGACAGAAGTTTTAGAGTCTTTTGTAATTCTCCTATAGATATTCGTGAATCAGCACGTGTGGGAGGGAGCGGAAGTGAGCGGGAGTGAGCGGAAGTGAGCGGGAGTGAGCGGGAGTGAGCGGGAGTGATCATGGATAGGCATGGCAGTGGGCGGGAGTGAGCACGGAAACTGACAGGAGAAAGACGAACGCTTTGTCTTCTTCAAAACTGTCAATAAATCAATATGATCGCCATCTCAAAAACGAGAAGACAACCCCCATTCAAAGTATAATGGGCCCAATTTCTATACTGAATTCCATTTATGGCGCTATTTTTGCAGCCGTTAGATTGTCGCTATTAACTCTGGATCATGTAAACCCATTCACTGACCTTTGACCTTTGACATATCCGCTATGTGAATAAGAGGCAAAAACTTCAGCACTGACTAATATATAATTTCTTGTCTGCCACAGTCACAAAATCTGATTTCTTCTCATATATTGACAGCTATGGGACCTTAACTACATATTTCTGTCATCTTTTACTCCTACCTCGCCGCATGCATCATACGTGAAAGCGCCGATGTTACCTGCAAACTGGTAGCTTGACGAGCCGGCACAGTGGGTGGATAGAGCAACGGTAAATCTTTGAGGTTTCCATTGGAGATATGTTTTGATGTTTCTTTTATGGCTGAGCTGTACTCCCACCCTTTATAAATCATGGAATAACAAGTGGCGAAAATGCATGAGGAAGAAGACAACTCGGTATATCATGCTCATCTTAGCGTCGCAGTAAACTGATCATTTTCTGCTGTAATTGTGGTAGTGTTGATAATGCCAGATACCATACCAATGTGAGGCAGTAAGAGCTGTAGAAGCCAAAAGATCTTAGCCTACCAGCCTTAAAACGTCAATATCAATGCAGCAACCATTGACCAGGTTATCAACCAGTTTGCCAGAGGTCAGCATAGTTGGGAAGTGTTGATGTTCAGAAGCTAACCTAGGATCCATGTGGGACAGCCGGTCCTAGCATCAGTGCAGGGTGAAGAAAATCTAAGGCTACTAGGAGAAAAAGCAATACTTATTAGGTTTATACATGGCTGCATTAGTACAGCATGACATTTTGAGAAAATCTTGATTGGGTTCCCAGATTTCATTCACAGCCTGTTTACAAGTTAGATTACTGGCATCTTCTGGTGTAAACACTACTGCAGTATAAGGAACTTAATTTCCGTGAGTGATGGATAGAAATGTCTCTTGTGTAGCGTTAAGAATAACCATCACAGTTATGCTTCTTTTTTAGGAGTTGTGCTCTCTCTGGATAACTCTACAATTTAGGATTACCTCTTGGTTACAATGAGTGCAACAGAAATATGGGATACTTCTTAGCTCTCCTAATGATGGCCCATATACTAGCATGAGTAGAATGACACTAGTATGATGCTAATAATTTGTTACATATTCCATACGTGTGTTGTTATACCTGATGCGAATGCAATGAAAAACGCAGGACTCGCTTTTCATGTGCGCTACCGGTATCTTATCATTCTACAACTGCGTTCTGATTGGATCAAGCTACTGCCACAGGATTCTATAGGATCGATCACACTGCACTCTTGACCAGGAATTTGCTCGTGTGAAACAGCAAGCGGATGCAAATTTGAAGTCACATGACATCGGCTAGCGCTAACTTTCCGCCAATGCAGCACATGCTGAAGAAAACACAATGAACCAAGTGCTCTAGCTCATCCAATCAAACTGTGACTCACTTCAAGCGTTACAGCTTTGTCCAGTCATATCACTGATGATCTCGCTACTATTGGGTACCAAATATTGGTTGAACGTCAGCGTGCTTGATTTTGCTTACTATCGACTTATTCATTCTGGGGAATTTGGGCTTGTGCTCCATCAGCACCCATGCGAGTAGAATTGCAAGATGGTTGTGACAGGGTTGCCAGGCTGTAGGTCTTTGCTCCTTGACTCATTTAGATGAAATTAGGTGCTGACTACCCCAAGAGTTCTGGTAGAAAGTTCCCATCATGTTACGCAGACAAATGAAGCAATGCGTGTACAAGCCATGCACTTCACTTTGCTAATGACCTCTTGCAACTGCTACAGTCACATATAATTCAACCAGTTCTCCCTCTTCCCTGTGTGACAGCAATATTTGTTTATATTTAATCCAAATGGAATTCGAAGGGCATAACACAGATACTTCTATGGACTGTTGCTAATTAAGTTATCGTAAATGTTTGATGCAAGTTTGTCCTACATCTTATCCCACGCTTAATGGAGCCTCCCGTGCTGATAAAGTATGTTGTCCGGGTCCAACCTGATTGACCTAATCATTACTCATATCACTGAGGGAAGCAAACTCTCTAATCTCATGTCTGTTTACACTTCTAGGCTAGCCTGGTTCCTATCTTTGTCACTCTTTGGTGCGTGCTAGAGGTACATAAGACAAGCGTACTGTTAGCTAAGACATAATAGTATCTAATATCCACTGAACAGTACAAGAAGTAGACGGACGGAAGTTATGGTGAGTAACAGTACCTCATTAAAGTAATTTATAATAAAGCAACCAATTTCACAATGATCTTAAAGTGGCAGGAGTAAATATGTGATATAGACCTAGAAAAAACCTAAACTGAAAAAAACCTTTCAAAAGTCTTTTAGTACTTACATATTAAGCAAGTTTATGACCCGGTGAGATGTCACATTCCGGAATAAAATATTCGAAAATATTTGGATCCGAATATTTTGATAATAAACCTGTGACAAAGTGCTGTGTCACGCTAACCATACTCGAAAAGTATTTTTGAGTGGATATATTTATTTTTGAGTGGATATATTTATTTTTGAGCTGGCTCCAATCACAAGAAAATGTCACATGCACATTGCATTCAAGCGTAAGTAACTCTCAAGTTGGCTCTTGAGGTTGGACAAGCTTATCTACATATACCGCCAGCTAGTTACGCTGCTTTCCTGCTACCACAGCTAGTAAACTCCCTATTGTTCCCAATTCCTGACACCGGCAAACTAAATTGGTTGATATTTGGATAAATAGTTGATATATGGATGCCTCTTCCATCCTTCTATGAGAACCAAAACTATAAAGCGTTGTAACTAATCACATGTAGCGAGCTTCTGTCGGCTGCATTGATCATGCATGGTGCTAGGGGTGGTTTGGGCAGGGAATAAAATAAACCGCGCCCATGTGAGTAAGAATAATTGTAATTCATCTGAGACAAATGCATTCGCAACCTCTGGACAAAGTTTCCTCCGACTGACAATAGCTTGTGACCTGAAACAGGGTCACGAACTTGCTTACTTATTATAACTGGAGTATAGAGCAATTACTTCTGACACAAAAAAAATTGGCGACCATCATAGGACATCATTAGATAGTGTACTGGTGAATATTTGTCGCGTGAGGTTTCCAGCTAAACTAGCCTGCTGACTATTTGATGGTTTGACGGCGCATATCTAATCTATTTTGTTTACATTTTAGATGAGGGTGATTACTGTCGCGGCGGTTGTGATCCTGGCAGCATGGTAAGTAAATCACCGGATTTCATTTTCTATGAGTGGATATGAGAGTGCAACATAATTCCAATTCATTTCTAGCTGTTCAGCATCTATTACCAAGTTCTCCGCTGTCACCCAGTTTGTCACAACAACGAAATTTGTCTTCGACATGAAGGAGGATGGTCACCATGCTGGTAACATTCTGTTTGTTGACCAGTTCTCCATTAAAACTACTGACGGGCAGTCTACTAGCATTGTTGTTGGCTCAGACAATGACTATGGCTATGTGGAAGGCGTGGGAGATGCAGCAAGATTCAAGACGATATTTGGTTTCATGCAATGGAACAGTTCACTGCTGATAGTAGCAGACAGTGGAAACCACTGTCTCCGATATGTGGACCGGGCAACAAAGAGAACCAGTCACTTCGTTGGCCAATGCCAAAGGAGTGGCATGGAAGATGGTAGCAACGCTAAGTTCAATTTCCCCTACGCCCTCATGAAGAATGGTGATGATATAATAGTGAGTGACAACTATAACAATGCCATCAGAGTGGTCGACACAAACAGCAACCTTGTATCAACCTTAATCCACTCTATGGTGTGGCCAAAAGATATGGTGATGGATGGTGGCGGTCAGAAGTTTTATGTCAACACAATGTACTCCGTTGCTTCAGTTGATATATCTGCAAAGTCCTACACCATCCTGACGTCGACGGCAAGAGGATTCCAAGATGGCGCATTGTCCTCCTCTCAGTACACCTGGCCAGCCGGCCTGGACTGGATGGACTCCAGCACTCTGGTGGTGGCGGATGTCTACACTAACCGAACACGGATGATCTCTCTGTCGGACAACACAGTGTCCTCAGAGTGTGCTGCTGTTTCTACCAGAAGCAGCGCAGGGACAAGCTGCCCGTTCTACTACGTAGAATCAGTGCTTAGAGTCGGGAACACGCTCTACATTGGAGGAGAAGGGTCAATAAATGCCATGACTCTCTCATAAATGAAAATGAGAGATGCTCAAATTCAAAATTTTTGATCCAAAATGTATTCTTTTCCTTGGGGAATGAATAAAGATTTTCTCACCGGAATAAAAATGGAATGGTTCCTGACAACTTCTCATATTTAAGTGAATATGCAACTTGACAATAGCCACAATTGATCACTAAAAATGCTATCAGGATGGTTGACACAAACAGCAACAATGCATCAACCTTGATCAATTCTAGCGCGTGACCGAAGAACAATATTGTAATGAATACTAGCGTGTAGCGGTGTGCTGTTTTTTTGTTTGAGTGGGTGCAGATACCATCAGCTCTTTGATTCTTGTGTTTCCATTGGGACATTGAGATTGTGAGCAGAAGACATATCTAGCTATGAAAGTGAAAGTGTCCCAGTTGACATGCTTCCAAGGTTGCTGGCCACATCCCACTTCCAGTCCTCCATAGGATACATGCACCGTATCTTTTGTAGATAGTTGCTGTGTATTTTGCGTAAAGCAAACATAGATGTCATATCAGAAGGACTAATGTCCTTGCAATTTGAAAACTGTTCGGTAGATGCAATGATTGCTGACCTTAATGCCCTCACTTAACATCAAATGCATATTTCGCTGAGCTCCACTGTGCACTTGTGAAGCAGGAATTGAAACATGACAATGATGGGTCGGGTCAAGGCATCTTATTAACTGACACGGAAGTAAAAACTCACAACTGACAGAAGGGCATCGTATGCCTGCTAACTGTGCTGAAGGTGCTTAGAGAAGATTACTGCGGCTGGGAAAAGAGTACAGACCTGGTTCACCTATCTGTTCCTTATTGAAGAGGAAAATACAATGCAGGTTTTTGAATAAAGCACCAGTGGTGTAAATGTAATCCCACTCCGGGTACCAAAGTATGGAAGAGCAGAGCTGCAGCTGATTCGGAGTGGCTCGAAGAAAGCAGCAATAGCGCCCATTTAGTTCAATGTTATATACTGATCTCCCCTCTCCTTCCATCTTTCTCCTTCCGTCTTTCTATTTTGATCTCTCTCTCCCCTCTCCCCCTATCTCCCTTTCAACTTCTCTCACCCTCTCACCTAAACTCTCTCTAACCCTCTCACACCCTATCTCTCACTGTCTCTCTCACCCCCCTCTCTCTCCCCTCCTACTCTCTCTCTCTCCCTCTCTCCTACCTTCCCTCTAAACTTCTCTCACCCTCTCGCCCTCCTATCTCTTATCCACTCTCTCTCTCACACCCAAACACCCACCAAAAACAAATCAACAAACAAACAAACACACACACACACACAAAAACACACACAAACAAAAAAAAAACAACCACAAAAC
>ERZ1740065.1220-NODE-1220-length-15219-cov-11.451332_pt1 | contig 15219 bp, 14 predicted proteins | sample MGYA00581738_ERZ1740065 | MGnify/ENA primary metagenome ERZ1740065 (study PRJEB43018, sample SAMN04849749) | marine metagenome | isolation source: floating plastic debris | place: Pacific Ocean | collected 2008-09-01 | study: EMG produced TPA metagenomics...
CCCCCCATAGGCGTGAATTTTTAGGTCAATAAATTTCGGTTTTTCATTTTTTCCAAACTTTTTTTATCCGTTTCTGTTGTACCCTACCCCCCCCCCCCCTACAGCTAAGATTACGCCAACCTAGCAAGATCTAACCAATAAGCCATAGGAGAACCTTAGCAAACCAATAATAACAGTTTTAGCTCCAAAATTTCGCTGCAAAAATACAAAAGGGAGGTAAATACGAGAGACTCATCATCTCCTCAATCAAAATATCAAAACATATAGTGGTATGTAAACTGTCATTGAATTAGAGCCGCTGATATACAAAGAATTTATAAGCATTACAAATAATAACATGTTCCAACATACCAACTACTGCTGCTACTACTGCTACTACTGCTACTACTGCTACTACAGCTACTACTGCTACTACTGCTACTACTTGTGGGCTGACACTGAAAATCGGTTGTAGCCTTCTCCATTTTCTTAGCTCTGTAGCGATAGAGTATATATAGGGTACCTCAGTCTGGGCAAGCGTTCAATGCTTGGTAGTGAAGTAAATGGGCTGGAGGAAGTGTATTTTCTATAGACCAGACGCTGTTTTAACGTTGTTTACTGTTTCACCAAGTTTTAGTTCAGTATAAACCTTTTACCAGAGAGTATAGAGTTATTTAGAAACCTGAGCAGTGAAATGTCCTGATTGGCTGACATGACATGACGGGTAGTTAGCTGGACTCTTGGTTGACGCTGAGAGTAGAGATCAGTTGTGGAAGACTGTGTAGCTGTAGATGTGTTTCTATCAGCTGACTGTGGTTGGTAGTAATATATAGCTCAGTAACTTTGTAAGTAAAAAACGCTATAGCGTTTCCTCAAATTAGCTGTATTTCTAATAATATCGCTAAACATTTTTAGCGATTTCTTTCCAGATTGTATATAACATAAAGAGCTATCGAAAATATAGCGTTCAACTTAAATAGCATTTTTTCTTCCAGTTGCTATTGTAGCTACGGTAGAACAGGAAATTTTGTGAGCACAATCTTTGCATTTCAGTTTGTGATATAATTTTGTGGAAATGTATTTTTGCGTTTCTTGCTGCTAGTCTATAGACAATCAATTGAACAAAGAAATATTTGTGTGCTCAATTTTTGCAATTGGCCAAAAATTCTTGAAACCGCAAAAATTTCCTGTTCTGCAGTATTAATTGTGAGGTGGCTAAAATTTCTACATTTACAGTATCTTTTTATGTTTATCTATTTAGCTAACTGTGGTTGACGTGCCGGTACTGGTGAGTTGTGTGGAATGTTACGTCATAGTTTTATGTTGAAAGCAGCAGGATGCTCCAGGCTCTGTCCTTCTAGATGTAGAAAAATGGTTTCCAAGTTTGTGCCATTTTTCACCTAAAGCCTCTGTCACGGTAGGTTGTGACAGAGGAGTAAGGCATTAAGTTCCTCATAAACAAAGGAGCCTGTTTTGCTGCGCCCGCACTCAAGTCAGAACTCCGGCTATTTTTGTGACAGTTTGGTTGGATTTTAGCGGCAACGAACATGAAGTGGATCAAGGCAAAGATGAGGGAGCTGGGAGTGGAGTCGAACCCGAACTACAAGATAACTTTCTACATGGACAGTCTCGCCATGATCACTGTACACACACAGAAGTACGGCGTTGTCCAGGTGAACCTACTCCCCCACTTTGTCATAATTACTCAATTGTGTTCCGAAACTCAGCACAGTGGTGGTTATGTTACATCATGTATTTGATGATGTGACTGTGACAGCGGCTCTGACAGCGACTGTGACAGCGGCTCTGACAGCGACTGTGACAGCAACTGTGATAATAACCGTGACAGCCGCTCTTGACAGCGACTGTGACAGCCGCTCTGACAGTATATGAATTGATGCTATGATGCTGTATTGTACTATATTGTACTATAGTTAGTGATGTCAGTGCTGATGATTTGGCGATGTTGTATGGAGAGATCAAGTAAAAATTGAATGTAGTGTTACTGTAGAACCGGATTTGATAGCGGCAGAAATGTTAGCCTTTCCTTCAAAATCAAGAAATACAAATGATAGCAATCCCAATAATGAGAAGACAACTCCTACATAAGTTATAATGAGTATGATTCCTATAGCGAATTCTAACGATACTGATCATTGTTTCCCCGCTGCTAGACCGTTGCTATCCAATCTGGCTCTACAGCATCTCATCTTACTATCGGCTGCTGATCAGTTGAGCATTGGTTTAATGAGATGGTTTAATCTTATGTATCTACGCACCGTATCTACGCACCGTATCTACGCACCGTATCTACGCACCGTATCTAGCCACAGCTGCATTTTACGGCTGGCAGTGGAGTATTTATTGCCACCTGTGTGTATTGTGACAGCGACTGTGACAGTGACTGTGACAGTCTAGTTGTATTGCAGGTGAAACCGCTGGGCGTTATTTGGGGAAAATACTCACAATGGAGCGCCAAGAATACGATAATGTTTGATGACATTAGACGGAACTTCCTGATGAATCCACAATCAGGACTGAAGGTAATCGAGTCGATGGATACAGAAATTGTATTGAGGAGATGTGGTAGATTGTATTGGGTAGATGTAGCAGGCTGTATTGGGGAGGTTGTATTGGGAAGATGTAGTCGATTGTATTAGGCAGATGTGGTAGATTGTATTGGGGAGGTTGTATTAGGTAGATGTGGTAGATTGTATTGCGGAGGTTGTATTGGGTAGATGTAGTCGATTGTATTAGGTAGATGTGGTAGATTGTATTGCGGAGATTGTATTAGGTAGATGTAGTAGATTGTATTGCGGAGATGTACATTGTGTTGTATTGGGAGGGGAATGTAACTCAGTATTGAAAGGCTGCATCCTTGAACTTTCAGATACGTCCATTCAAGAAGGCACATTTCAATCGCGACAAGGACCGGGAGTTGTTACACCTCACACGATATCTGCAGGACATTGCCGACCTGGAGGACTTTACAGTTCTCGACCATCGCAAATGGGAAAGGTACCATAAACCAGTTCTTATGGTTAACTTCAGATTGATAGAAATCCAATTTTCTCACCCAGGCCTGGATGAGCGGATGTAACTACCTATCCAACTCAGAGATACATGTAGCTATTGTGAGTCTGTTGACTTGAAGTCGACTTCATGCAAAAGTACTTGCAACTATATGTAGGTGGACGCTACAGTGAACTGTTACAACTTGCTCGGCCATATATCTATTTCACAGGGAGTTGGACATTAGTAATGTATGTCTGATCCAACCAATGAAATGTAAGCTAGCAGTACTGGTAGTAATGTCATCAGATATTGTAAACAAATTGCTGACTCTCTATTACAATCTTGTCTTCTATGGTCAGTGGATGGAAGACACAGAAAAGTAGGCTCAGATGGGAGAGATGTGGGAGGGGAGAGTTCAAATCGCGGGAAATCTATCTGACTTTCAGAGCAGTAGTCATATTGCTTGATCAAACGGTAGGAACCACTTGGCAGCCCAATTGATTGCAGAGTCAAGTCTTGCAGAAATGACTGCTGCGAAACAAGTTCATAGACTCGCACAACAAACGAACGTGCTGAAGGAGTGTTTGACTTCATTTATTACAAGATGCATGTTGAATTAAAAATAGGCTAGTAGAAACAGGAGTGAGATGATGCTGTGTTCTTGTTTTAGGTACAAGCCAAATAAAAGGCCCAGAACTGACGCCAGTTGACTTAGAATATCCTGTACCAGCGTGCAATTTCAGTTGTTCTACATTAAATGCTCAGTTGTCCTTCTGTTTGTTTTTCTTTTTTTTCTTTTTGGGCTGCTCCTCCTCTACAGCCTCAACTTCTGGCTCTGGTTCTACTGAACGAGATGAGTTGAGGTTTAGCTCAGCTATATCTCCTATTCCGGTGGTTACGTCACGTGATGAACACAAAGTAAATCTGAACTCAGGAATCGCTCACCATTCTCAACGTCTTCAGCTTTCCTTTTCTTTTTCTTCTTTTTCTCGGAGGCGGGAGTAGCATGGCCATTCACCTCCTCAGCCTTTGTCTCCTCCTCAGCCTCCACGCCGTTCACTTCTGTAGCCGCAGCCAGTTTCTTTTCTTTCTTTTTCTTCTTCCTCTCCTTCTTCGCAAGCTTGGCTTGGACCACGGTGGCCTGCAGTAAGGGAGACCGGGACGAATACAATAAGTTTCTGATAAGTTAGATGGAGAGTGTTGGACATTATTAACTTATTATAATGGGTTACCTCCTCAACTGCCGTCGACATCACCTCAATGTTCTTCTTTGGAATGGAACCCGTCTCGTAGAATGTAAGGCGATCCTCTACCTGCTGCTTCATCGCCTCACCAAACACATTCGTGGGATACTCTAAACAACCGAGGGGCAAGTCAATTCAGAGTAGAAATTTACTGCTACGAAACGGCGAGCTCCACCACTCTCCAGTATTACAAGCAGTATTCGGGAGTTGTGTTCACCTGCGAAGCAGTCGATGCGAGACGCTATGGTACACTTGTTGGCTAGGTAGCGAGAGATGCGACCCTTGTTCTTGGCCAGTGCTCTACTGATGAAGCTCGAGTGGTAAATGAGACCATACTTGGGTGTATTGCTCCTCTTCTTCAGTGCCCTGAGTAGGTTTAGGATAGAAACAGGTGTGATAGGAGAGCTGACAGCGACGGGGAGAGACGAGGCCGACTATGGGGCGAAACATACCGGAACAGCGCCTTCTCAGCTCCGAGAATCTGGACTGTGGAGGCTGGGTACTTAGCCAAGTTGGTCAGGCTGCCAGCGTGTGAGATGAGGCGTGCACCGACCTAAAATATTATGTTCAAGGATGATACAGAGAGACGTAGAGGTGGATAACTCAGCGCCTGAATTGACGGGAATCTTACAATGTCACCAATGAGACAGGCGAGGTTGGGCGCCACGCTGTCCATCTTGCTGTGTAGATACTCAGCTAACTCCTTCCTGTATTCGGCGAGCGAAATCACTTTCTTTGCGAAGCGCATAATGTTCATCAGGTCCAGCGGAGAAATGTCCATACCTGGTTAAGTAGAGGGCGACTGAGTGCCAGTGTACTAACAGATAGTGTGCCGATACCGAATTCACTGACTTATGTACTGAGGACTGTTTTCCTGGGAGGAAGTAAACGCTGACATACCCATGGATGATTTGGAGGCAGAGAATACGGCCTGAGCCTGTGCTGTATCACCGAGGATTTCCTCCAGCTCGTCCATCTTATCGTCGGCTAGCTGCTTTCGATCTCCGACTAGTGCTGCTACCTGCGCATACTTGTAGTTGTCATTGACAATCTTCACCAGCTCTGGGTAGTGGTATGAGTACCATTCACTAGAAATACAGAAAACAGTTCAGTAACATTGTATGGGTTGAGGAGGTGGAGAAATTGTGCCTTCACGACACGCAGCAGCCAACATTGAACAGAACCATGTCAGATATCCAGAGACATTGCTATGGCAACAAGAGTAGATGGAAATTATCCAAAAAACTGAGATTTACACATTGTGGAGTAGTCTTGCAAATAACTGCTGAAGAGGCAGCTCTGAAGGCAATAACTATATGGAGGAAAATGGGACAAGCTGAAGTACAGATACATCAAGGGATCAGCATAATATAAAGGTTATATATATACCGGCATCTCATGCTAAATGTATTGATATCCTTGTCCAGCTGGTCGAGTAGGTTGATACTCTGGATGATCATGTTATCCGTTCTGTTAACGTTGAACTTGACCTTGCATCGGGAGTAGCTATGTCCAAGTCCAAGCTGGGCTTTGGACGCATTGAGTTCAGTCAAACCCTTGACAAACTTGTGGTAATGAAGTCTTATACCTGTAGTATATCATTATTTTTCCGCGGAGATGTCATTATGCTGATGCCAAGGGCATTGTGGTTAGGGACTTACCTCGGATAATCTCTGGGACAACTCCAGTGTGTTGGCATGAGAACCCGAGCTCTTCATTGATCGCTGCTCCCAACTTAGAGTCAGATATACCAAGGATGATCTTATCCTTCTTTGTTGGCTTGACGTTGGTTTGGAGAAATAGCTTCAGATCATCGTGTACAATTCCTACGAATTGACAAAGGAGATCCGAAATGACAACCATCAAGAAATACGCATGTTTTGGACGGTTGATGTAACGAATAAATAGAATATACAAACCTTCTGATACACTATTGCAGTTATCTAAGGCGTTGGCACCACTTTTGAAGGGGTGAAATGAAAGTAGCGAGACAACGCTCTTAAACGAAGCGACATCAGCTATGCTCGCCTCTACCTCAGGTATCATCATACCCACTTCTTCGAATTCCTTAACATTGAATAAGGCATAGCCAGTAGCATGCTCAAAGAGCACAACGTACCTCTGAGCCACCTGCAATATGAACAGACGAATTAGTGAACAAGGTTGGTTTTGATAGATCGACACTCGCGATCAACATGGGTTGGATGATACACGACAGAATGATAAGCGACATGCCGAAAAAACTTCCCCAGAAAGGAAGGGTTGAACTACCCTAAAATTGATTGGTGTATTAATCTTTCCCACGACATATTAATAGGAATCAGGCACAGTATTTCTCATGAGAGTATATCGATCACGTTTCACACTCACCATGCTGTCTATTACTGTCCCGCACTGACGAGATAGTCGCACGTTCATTGGTTAGATAGACAACCGCACTCAAGCGGAATAAAGGAATGACAGATTATAGCCGAATGATTATATATAACAAAGGAGTTGCTTTCTCACGGAATTGGGCATAAAGATTACAAAGCGCGAAAAGTAGTCCTCACAAAAGCTGGTCGTATCAACTCATAGTGTACATCCAGTGTAATTTATCTGATGAAAATGCCCTAATATTGTTCTAAATGATCGACATATGTGCATTACTATCGATGAATGAACTTATGCTTGTGTGTAGATTAAAATTTTAGTGCGGATGTGGACAATACGATCCGTCGTATTCGTCAGGAGAAGACAAATCTACCTCAGAAATCGTGGAGTGTACTAATGATAGAATAGCTTCGATATCTTTACGATCGTAGAGTCTTAGCTACAGTTGCTCCATTTCGATAATTTTCATCTATCTTCATGCTAGTCATATAATATGTTGTTACCTCGGCTCTGTGCGTTATTAGCACACAAATTGCCTGACTCAGTGTGGTTAGTGACAAGAAACAATGTGAGTAATCTCGATTCTTGAGAAAATAATATCTTGGGTTGTTTGTATTTATTCTAAGACCGATACCTTGCCTAAGAGCCATGTATGATCTCGCAGATAATTTCATCACTCTATATTATTATAGTTATGTAACAAATCGGTGCCATGTCATCCTCTGGTATCTCACTGGCTATTGTGTGTTAAATTGCCAGCAAATACAGAATGGCATAGGGAGATACTCAAGCCACATTAGATGCTGCAGCAGCGGCCCAGAGAAACCCAACAAAGATAAAAAACCTGCTGACAAAGAGCTCGTATTCCCCAAGTTTCTGAAGGACTTGCCCTTCCCTGTTCCTGACAAATGGATTCAAGGAGCAAAAGAAGTGGAGGAGGGTAATGTTACAACACGTTGCAACTTATGGTGGATGTTTGTTCCATGCTGAATGACCTGCTATCTCCTAATGGTGGAATGGTTATTGCTTCACAGCATATCTCAAGGCGGAGGAACGAACGAAGAAGAATCCAAACATCCGACTGGAGGATGCCGTAGTTGAAGAAATGCAGAAGATGAAGGAGAAGAGAGAGGGCAAACCATCAGGTGAACTTATGCGAGAGAAAATCTCACTAAGTTTGAGAATAGTCACAACATTGCAAGCAGCCTAAACTAGGATGATTTTGAGTGATTGAAGAAGATATTGGTTGAATTCGTAACAGAATTGCGTGAACAGAACAAGAGAAGATGAATCCAAATTACGCTAGCGAGTTTTTGACTGTGTTACCGATGAAATCATGATGAAGCAAGCACTATAAGCAAACTCTGTTATCAAAGGTACTTTTACAGAATGTCCGCATGCTGTTTCCTGGTACAATTATGCCATTTGGTTTATAGAAGAGGAACAGCCAAAACAGTCTCCACCACAGCCACCCTTCCCCGACTTCAAACAGAACTCTCAGTCCTCAGGACAATCAAGCGGCGGTGGCTTTCGCTTTCAGTTTGACGGATCCAGGTACTGTAGTAGTTTCACTTTAGCTAAGGGCCTCGTGTTTTAAATACATGATTATGAAGCTGTGCTGTTTCAGTGGTCCTAGCAGGAGATGGCTGTCCACCCTCGTTGGTATTGGATTAGGGTTCGGAGTGTTTTACGGTATGTCCCGCAGCGGAATGTATCACGAGATCTCATTCAGACAGTTTGTGTCAGACTACCTAAAGAAGGGTAAGGTAAGTCACCCTGTTCATTGACTTACGTATCATCTCACAGCCAGATACAGTCATATGCTAATGCTATGGCTGTCCTAGTCCACCATACGTGCCAACTTACTGAACCACCAGTCCTGAGTAAATCAGTTATATTGGCAGGTCTGTTGGTGATAGGAAGGGAGGTCTGGTAGCCTTGCTGACCAGTAGGGCTCAACAACCAATATTGTATATGTAGACATTTTAGGGACCTCACAATAATAGCTGTACTAAGGACTTGGAGCAACTGCTATTAAAGTAGAGCGCTGTGTTTATGATAGTTCTTTGTTACATACAACATTAAAAGAAATCAGTAAATGTCCATTTTAAGGGGATAAAAATTAGACAAAAATCTGCAATTATCTGCAATCAGCCTGTTTTCATTGTGGCACCATTTAGGGGCCACCATCTCGCTGACTGCTGTTTGATTGGTCAGCTTTATTTTTTATTTTTGGTTGTTGGGCGGTAGGGGGATAACTTTATTACTGAATAGATTTAATTGAATTAATCTCGAATAAAAGCAGGTTTATATTAGTTTTTTTGGACATATTTCTCAGCTGATAAACTCCAGTATGTTGTAGTGGCATGTTGCTGTGTAGGAAACGAGATATGTGGTTTGATTATGATGTCATGACTTGTTATACTGAATTTAGCGCATTGATTAATCATGTGATCTCTATCATCATCATCACTCTCTGATGATGAAATATATTCCACGACATCCCCGGCCTGTCCATCGGCTATAGACGTCTGTTTTGCTGTAATGTACTGTATTCTGGTTTTGGTTTCAGGTTTTGGAGGTGCTGGTAGTGAACAAGAAATACGTTGAAGTGAAGCTGAAGCCAGGTGTGCAGGATGTATCAGGCGTGAGTATGACACGGAGTTGTTCTCTCCTGACTCGTCAAACGTTGAGGCCGTTAGGTGCCTGCGCCATGTTTGCTTGCCGATTTTGCTGAGCTTTCTTCCTCATCTTCGCCAGGAATCGGGTGGCGCCCACCACGCCCATCAGTGATGGGTTGGTCGCTTGATTCTCTGATGTTTCCGAAGAGTTAAATGCCGCCGTGGGATTATCCCCCCTGTTTTTGAATGCGCCCATGTTTTTCAGCGCTTTCAGTGCTGTCATGCTTGCTCCCACTGGTGTAGGTTGCTTTGGTGCTGCTGCTTGACTTGTTGTTTTGTTTGTGTCGGCCATGTTGAAAACTTTCTTCTTCCCCTCGGTACGCTCGTACCTGAGCTGTTTCTTCAGATCTAGAGTTGCACCTTTCAGAGCCTCATTGTTTGACTTCAAGTAGTTGAGTATGAGGAAGAGCAGGACGAATATGGGTATCAGTGCTCCGGGGGATGTCAAGTAGGAGAGAACCGCGTAAAGATTACTCGGCAGAGCTTCCTGTAGCCACTCAGTGAGAGCGAGGTACATAAACTGGACGTCCCTGAACGGCCCGCAGTTCGGAGACGGTTTAATGGACACCATAGCGAACGCTATCGGTATCATCACTACGTACAGCATGAACAGAAGGAGCAGCAGGTAGAAATTCGCGCTCCCAGCTTTGAATATCCTTTCCTCTGGTACATTGCACACCATGACCGACCACGCTCGCACGTAGAACATCACTAACAGTTTGATGAGGTTGAATCCAGGCAGGCCGGGTGAGAACAGCGTGCCCATCCAGATCATACCCTGGTTATAGACTAGGTGCAGCAAGTTCTCCGCTAGTGAAAATGTGGCATAGCCTGGCAGGTGCTTCTCCAAGTCCCAGCACCAGCAGGCGTTGAAGTTCTTGATGAAGAGCGCTCTGAAGAACTCACTGGCGTAGATGACGGCGATCGTAGTCACCAGGTCGAACATAGTCAGCTTGAAGAGCTCCTGGCCGACCATCGTCTCCCAGCACGTTATCTCCGGCTCAAAGTGTGGCACACAGCTGTGATTGGCCACTGGTGTGGTCGTAGCTGCCGTGCTGCTGACATTCGTGGCAGTTGGCAACGTGGTGGTGACGTCCTCATTTTCATTGCAGAAGACGACTATAGTACTGTTGAACTGGCCGTAGTAGGTGGAATTGGCTGCGTCGGCACCCTTCTGTAGGTCCTGTATCTTCCAGTAGAGTGCAATGTAGAGTGTATACAGGTTCAGCAGATACAAGACCATGATTCTACCGAGCGACCATTGCAGCGCAATACGCGGGTGGTAGTCCTCGAGTCCCGCTATCAGATCAAACAGTATAGGGAAGAACGATGTTACCAGAGACATGACTACTGATATCTCATTCCTCTCCCACGCATTCACTGAGTCGGGGCCTTGCGTCTTGATCCTCTGCTCAAACTCCCGCGACCTTGACACTGTCAGGCTGATGGCGTACGTACTACTTGCCAGTACCAGCACCACGCAGAAGTTGGCCAGAACTCGGAGGAACTTCCGTTTGCCGCTGATCTTCTTCTTTGCCTCCTTCTCGTCGGTGATGCTCTCCCTAATAGCCAGCACAACTGACTTAAACTTGTTCTTTGCAGTCTCCGTGTTGCCTATCATGTAGTCCCAGCTCGCAAACGCTTTCCACGAGAACGTGAAGTTGTCATCCTTGTCTGAAGCTTTCTCATCCTTGGCGTTGGCTGCGATCTGTCGGAGAATGGCGATGAAACTGTAGGCGAACTGCGCCATGTTGGCAATGAGGAACGCTAGCGGCATCCTGTAGCCGGAGGAGAACTTCTTGACTCCTGAGTAGTAGCCGTAGAAGAGAGGCGAGTATTTCACGTAACCCTCAAAGTCCCAAGCTGTCTGCAAATAGGATGCCTCCTTCGTCTCGTTCACTAAAGTAGAAAAGACTCGTTATGCACAGGTAAACATATCAGAGTATGATGGTGCTACGTCTGCGGTACCCGGTATCTGCTTGTAATCCACCGTGCCCCAGTCTGGCCCAAACATTATCTCTGGCATGACGATCACTCCTATCATTATCGCCGTCTGAACCATGTTAGTCCAAAATATCCAGCGTAGGAAAGTGAAATAGGAGGCGACGACTCCGCCAAAGTAGCTCTCAATCTGTCTGATCTTTCCCTCCCACGGCACCATAAGTGCCATGTAGTTAGATATGGACCTGCTTGTCTTGGCCCACGCCACCTGTAGAATGCAGGTACTATGCAGGTGCTCTTTGTTGTGAGTATTGTAAGTAGAAGTTGGAATACCTTGATTTCTGCGAACTTGCTGGGACCTCCGCCAGCGCTCAGTTTGCCCTCGAATCGTGCGGTATACTCTCTTGCTTCCTTGAGGAGCTTGACCTTCTTCCTCAGTGTCCAGGGCTTTTCCTTTATGTCACTGATTACCTGTATAAAGAAGTATACTCCTAACCCTCTCTCACTCTCCCCCTCTCTCCCTCCCTCTCTCTCTCTCCCCTCTCTCCCACTCTCACTCACTCTCATCCTTTCTCTCCCCCCTCTCAGTCTCACTCCCATCCTTTCTCTCCCCTCTCTCTTCCTTTCTCCCTCCCTCTTTCCCTCTCTCCCTCCTCTCTTCTCCCTCTTTCCCTCTCTTTCCCTCTCTTTCCCTATGCTCCTCCCTCTTCTTTTTCTTCTCCCTCCCCTCCCTCTCTCTCTCCTTCTCCTTCTTGACTGGATTATACGAGACAGTGTAGTCTGTTGGCTTCTTGTTCACATTTACTACTCACCCCCTTGTAGAACTTGATCTTTGAAAAGATTTGATCTTCTGTTCTCTTAACCAGTTCAGGATCTAGGTCTGAGAATGAATAAGTCAGTACAACTCAGTCCTCCACTCCATCAATGCGGCATCCAACTGGGAGTTATCCTACCCTGCTGATCATCCATTCCATCCTCCTCATTGGTCGCCAGCAGATCCTCGTAATACTCCAACTCCTCATCTCCAGGTGGCTGGAAATTCCCCAAATCCACTTCCCTGTCTGCATTCTCATCTTCAGTAATCAGAGCTTGCTGTTCTTCTTTACCAGCTCCTGTAAATAAGACTCTTCAGTGCCAACACATGCCTACTGGTGTCGAGAATAATTGCATACCTGATATCTCCATTGTATTGTCTCCTATTTTTTCTTCTTCATTCTTGAAATCATCTAGAAATGTCAGTCAATGATCATTGGATTTTATATCCATTTCATCAGAACACCCGAGTCACTCACCTTTGCATTCATCCACTTCAATTATCACATCGTGTGTAGTGTTTCCCGCCTTAGACGGGTCTGTATTGTCGTCAGTGTCTCTCTCCACCATCTCCACTTTCTTAGGAGTTGCTTGTCTTTTACTCCCTGTGCAATTGGGACATGAATTATTTTCTGAACCCGTCGAACTCATCGTTTGACCCTGATGTTATCTATCACCTGTTTTAGTCAACTCATTCTTGTCTTTCTCTGTTTCTTTTTCCAACACTGTAATGCTTTGTGATTTCTTCGAGATGGCGTCTTCTTTCTCCGTTACCTTTGTTTTGTCACTGCTTTTAAAATTTCCTGTCTTCTCATCATCAGATTTGGAGGTTCTTGTCTTCGTCTTACTATCTTTGTGTGTTGTCTCATTTTTCCCCTTTTCATCACTACTCTTGCTAACTTTACTAGCGTTCTCCTCATTCTGACCAGTTTTATTCTGCCTTGATCTCACGTGGTGGCTTTCCTTATTTGCACGATCTCTCTTCCTCTTCTCTTCATTTTTGTTTTGCTTTTTATGCTTGCTCTGATCTTCGTCACCCTTGGATTTGTCATCAGATTTTGAGTTGGACGCTTTCTTCGTTTCTTCTCCCTGCATCTGATCTGTTCGCTCTCTCACTATCACTGTTTTTGGCCGATTTACAGTTGGAATTATTTCCCTTGGTTTTGGTTTTACCTTTGCTACAATCACCCGCTCATGTCTTTCGGATTTAGCTGTCCTTCTCCGTCTGGCAGGACTCAGTGACTGGCTCCGCCTCGCTCTCTTCGCCTTCTTGTTGCCATTTTTATTGTTATCTGAGTAAAAACTAAATATGCTCAGAGACAATTTCCCGACACTCTCAGTTTTTAGCTGACATTGATGGAATGTATCCGGATGTTGTGAGTGAAAGGTCCTATGCCATAAAGTTTCTTACCTTTGTCCTTTTTCTCCTTTTTTTCTTTCTTATCTGCTTCACTTGTTGTCGTCTTCTCTGCATCTGCTGCAGTATTTGCTTCTTCAATGAGTTCTTTGTATCGAGTTGGTGTCAGAGACCTGAAACACACCAATGAGTGTTGCTGGCTTTGTCTATCTTCAATGTCCTTTTATACTATCCCACCACGCTTGCTGCCTTTCCGTCCTCTCTCCTCCGTCTCTCACTGCCTTCTCACTACCTTCTGCCCACTACTCCCCCTCTCCCTCACTATCCCCCATCTCCCCCTCCCCTCACTCTCTCATTCTATCTATATGGTTTGTCGCTCACCGTGATCTACTCAACAACGACCTGGCTTTCACCACACCAGACTTTGGAAAGTCTATTTGTAGAGATTTAGTTTTCATCTTAGGAGTCTTTGCTTTGCCATTGGTAGAAACATCAGTTATCAAAACCTTCTTTTCCGTCTGCGTTCCTATTGAGGCGTTCTGATTGTCATGATTGCCATTGCCAATCTGTGTGATGGAAAGCGGTACGATTTACGAAATTAGACATAATTTTATTGAATAGTTACGCGCCTATACCTCTGCATCGTGTTTAACCTTAGTCTGATGGATAGTTGATACTAGTACAGCCGGTGGAAAACTCTTTGGTGGTGGAGGAATGACTGGTGTCCGTGGCACAGCGAAACCGACCGAGGGGCTGGAGCGAGCCAGCGATGGTGAAGGTGTCGCTGACTTGCTCACTATTGGTTTCACATCTGTGAAACTCTCCCAGCCTTCGTCCGCTGCTGTGGTCTAGCGTAGAGAAATAGAGCTGTCTGTTATACCCTGCCCCTCTATAGGGAGGAGGGGGATAGCTTATATTGATGAATTATGGCACACCATAGTTTCTCTTCCCCTTGTCTGTACAGGGTTTGAGGTTTGTTGAGTCTGGGTGCCTGCCCATCTCTGTGTCTGCTGCTGTATTGGCGGACCTCTCCTCTCCGCTGGAGGCTTGTGTTTGGCGGGGCTTGTAGACCTGCTCCCCTGCGCTGAGCGAAGTTTACTCGTCAACTCGGTTATCGCTGCCGATATCGCTATAACGAGTTGTGATCTTGAACTATGTGTGTGGGCGTGAGCAGGTATGAGCAGGTAGAGTAGAGCGTTACCTGGATTCTGCTGAGGCGAGGAGTTGATGGCGTTAGCCAGCATTGATACACGCATGTCCACGCCAAACGGCAGCTTCTTAGACATGCCGTCTTCGTCCATCTCACAACCGCTGCCTCCAGGCTGCCGAATGTTTCTATCAGGAACTCACTTGCTGACACCTGCTGACACCTGCTCGATGCCTGAGTGCACTTGTTGGGTAACCGTGTTTTCTCTGGTCCCTGCGGGACGGTGGCTGTTTGATAGTGTGCCGAGGTTTGTGACATGATAGATATTTTCCTGGCTGCATACATGTCCCTCTGGATGAAATTACAATATCACTGATGTAGAAAAGGCACACAGGAGTGAGGTTAACCAGGACAGCTGTTTCTTCAGATACTTTATCCGCTAAGCTTTTGATATTTTAAGCTCTGTCTTTCCTAACCCTTAAGTTTGAAAATAAACTTCACGGTCACAAAGCTGCCTATGGCATGATGGCTGCTCATGCGTGTGGAAAAGAGAGCAGCGGTGGGAGGAGGGGGGGGTAGGAGGGTCACACTCCTGAATACTGGCCTCTCAAATCTAAAGCCGCCTTTACACAGCACCGGTTTGAGCGTCGGACAAAGGTCCGGTAGCAC
>ERZ1740065.1221-NODE-1221-length-15215-cov-12.124011_pt1 | contig 15215 bp, 9 predicted proteins | sample MGYA00581738_ERZ1740065 | MGnify/ENA primary metagenome ERZ1740065 (study PRJEB43018, sample SAMN04849749) | marine metagenome | isolation source: floating plastic debris | place: Pacific Ocean | collected 2008-09-01 | study: EMG produced TPA metagenomics...
GAATAGAAGGAATAGAAGGAATAGAAGGCACGGATTTTAGTCACAAATTCGACACTGAATGTACCTCATAATATAATAATCTCAGGCATCGGTTTTTCACTCGTTTGAGGAAAATTGCAGACCAGCATTACTAATGTTACCTCCAATACCAATGAAGTCAGTGTAAGTTGACAAGTGTACATTTCACCTCCAGTGAAAGTCATTCCAACAAAAGTTTGTCACCAAAATAGCAAATCATTGCGTCAAGTGGACCATAGGAGGAAGACAACTCCAGCAGATAAAATCTAACCTCCTCTCCCCCCAATAAGAAAATGAATCAATATGCAGTGGGTGCAAAGTCCAAGATCGGTCACTATCACTAAACAATGAATTATGGAACACAATCATTTCCTGAATTTAGCGCCTAGTGGTGTGCTCCTACATGACAAGGACCAATATCAGGTTTACGTTCATATCAGTAACATTACCAGCCTCTGCATGCCGATGTGTTACGAATATCCACATGAATGAGACTGATTTATTACAATGCCGACGTTGTGATGACTGCTCTTACAGGCCATGGTGCAGCTGGCAGCAGACATGAACTGGTCTTACACGCTGCTAGTACACAGCAATGACAGCTATGGACGAAGCGGAGCGGCTGCAATCAAAGCTCTCGCTAAGAATTACAGCATATGCATCTCTAACACCATTACAGTAGACAACAGGCAAGGTGTCCGTCTCTATAAAGAAGTGGCCAGACAGATACGGGAGGACCCGGCCACTGGCATCATTTACTTTGGACAAGAAACTGAAGGTACTCCAGGCTTGCTATGTATATAAGTCATCACATTATGGGGGAGGGGGTGGTGGGAGATAGCGTATTTCTGAATGAAAAATGAGAGACAAACATCCCACCATGCAACTGCACTGAACATGTCACTCAAAATGTGTTTTCAGTCTAGTTGATCTTTGATGAACTTATGCTTACATATCTCGGAATGCAATTGAAACTCTAGCACAGGTTCATGGTTCATCTTGAAAATTCACATCTTTCCGTTAATACATGATACCTTGGAGAGTGCCAATGTGCAGCTCAGCTTGTGTCACTTAGAATGAATAATTCTGCTGCTTTCCTGTTTCACGTCACACCATTTGCGGGTAAAATCTTTCAACGTTTCAATCTTTCAGCTTTGAATAGAGCTTCATGGTCAGTGTCAATCACTTACACTAGATTTAGTACAAGTTGAACAAAAACAATAGTTGAACAATTTCAGGCAAATAGCTTATCTTTGAAAGTATAACTCATAACTCATAACATATTTTACTTCCCTGAATAGCAGGTAAACTCTGTGAATCCATTATGGGATGATCCATAAATTATTGAATTCTCATGTGTACACTACTAAGCACATGCTAGTTATCGGTAGTAGTCACCGTCTCACATCTTGGTATACTCACATGAACTGATTATAATTCTTATTATTTAATTACTTTAATTTAATTAATTTATTTATTTAATATACTATTTAATAAGCTCACAAATGATAAAGAGTAACAATATCTTAATTGTTGTTACCAAGAGTATGTATAGTTTGAGTTACCACGTTAACCAGGCAATATCTATACATGAGCTGATCGGGAAAATACCAGTGTGCATCCAATGTAAAACCACACCAAGTATTTTAAGACCTGACGACTTTTAGGGTATGGATGGATCAGCTACTACATCGATGATAGCAAGCTAGTTCAAGAGAGGAAGTTCGTGATCGTATCTGATGGAGTCGGAAAGTCACCTGATATTCTCTCCATACTAAAAGATGAAGCTGCACCCCTAGACCTGGCTGTCATTACTCCACACCTACCAAAGCCTAACCTGACTGACTTCATCGCCTACAAGAAGAGGCGTTTAGATCAAGAGCTCAGTGGGAACAAAATCATTGACCGCTTGATTAATGAATGCTCTACAGGATCTCGCGTCTGTAAAAACCAAGTGATGGAGTTTGAAGACTACACAGTTGAGATGATCATGGTTGTCACTGCCTACATGAAAGCCCTAAAAAAAGTCCACACATCAGCCTGTTCTGGAACCGACCAGCTCTGTCCTGAGTTTCTCAAGAGCTCAAACATCTACTACTGGATATTGGAGAGCCTAAAGAACGATCAATTTGAAGTACAAGTAGGAACAGCCTCACTCAACTTCAGCCTTTCCAAGTGGGAGAGTTTTCTCTATGACTTGAGCATCATCGACTTCACAGGTGCAGCAGAAAGTTATGAGCAGGTGAGTACAGCGTTTTATTAGCTGAGAGCAGGTTGACAAAAATACTTGTGAGGAACTGCTCACAGTGTGACTCACCCACAATCAATTTCACACCTAAACTAAAAAATGATAATTAGTGTGCAATGTGTACAGCGCGAGGATATTTGACTAATCTAACGGATTTGGTTTCGTTATTGATCCAAGACAAACTTTATAATGTCGCATTCTGATTCTCTGTCTCGTCATGTTCCTTCATCAGATTTTACGTCTTCCAAAAGGTTGCGATGTTTGATGGAGCCAAATGGATCTACAGCGAGCAAGGAAAGCTAGACCAAGTCTCCATCACATCGAGATGTGCAGGTGACATGGACTGCAGCGACTGCATCGTGCCAAGTCCCGACTACATCTACCGAAAGGGAACATCTAAATACATTATATCAGGTTCTGGACCTGTCAGTGAGCCTTTGAACAGTCAGGAGTGCAGTGAGAAAATAAGTTCCGTTGGTATTCTTCGACTTGAATCATTTTATTTCACTGTCCAGAAGATGCGTGGTCTGACGGGAATTGATTTCAGCACCCTCTACATCGACACCTGTTATGGAACACTCCGTACTAACCGCATTATGGACAAAATTTTCCGCTCTCAAAGCGCAGCTCATTTAAAGCTACTCAACGGCACAGAGGAGCAGGTGAACATAAAATACTTTGTTGCCCATATTGGCGATTATTCCAGTGGAATATCTCTGGGTCTGCAGAGCTACTTCAAGCTGTACAAGATACCACAGATTTCGTATGGAAGCACAAGCACATGGTTGAACGATCGCCTGCAGCATCCATACTTCCTCAGAAATGTGCCGGCAGACAATCACCAAGCTACATCAATGATCGCTGTCGCCAAGAAAATAGGGTTGAAGCAGATTGGCGTCATTCATACGGATAGTGCGTATGGCAAAAATGGAGCTAATCTAGTGGTTGATGCTGCCATTGAAGGAGGGATTTGCATTACCTACATACAAAGTTTGGCAAGAGAAGACCCGAATGCAGCCAATAACATTGCAGTAAACATGTCACACGAGGCTGGTGTCGGCAAACTCCCACGAGGACTGATCTATTTTGGAGAGATGGAATACGTCACAGAATTGTTTTTTCAGATTAGAGCTAATGATCCCAACTGGAAGGTCCGAGGCAACTTTTTCATTGGAAGTGAGGCCTGGGGTGCACTAACCAGCGTGGTTCAAGGAGTAGAAGACCTTGCCTATGGGTCTATGCCGCTTGCGTTCAGTGACATCTTCTTCAACTGGACAGTAGAGGGCACTAACTACTTTGCACAGTATGTTGAGACTGTCACAGAGAATGAGAAACGTGAAAATCCTTACTTTGGGAAATTCTGGCAGCAGCATTATGAGTGCTACCTTCAGCAGGATCTCTTTACTCCTTTCAACAAACCTTGTGATCCAAGATGTCAACTAACTGATCCTAATACCTGCGCCGCCACAGACTCAGTGTACTTTGAGGAGATCGCTGCAAAAAATGGGGTTCAGGCTGGCCTGTCCATTGCTTACGCCATCAAGGAGGTGAAAGAGCTCTGTGGAGAAGATGAGAGCGAGGAATGCATATTTGACAAATACAGAGACGATCTTTTCCAGTTCATTAAAACTACTATGATTCCGAGAGACATTCTAAGTAGGAGGAAAACCTACAGACCCTTTCAGGATGACGGCAACGGCAACAACAACTATCTGGTCTACAACCTGATAAAGCTAGATGGAAGCTTGAGGTACACCAACGTGTACTCTATTGAAGCAGGCACCATAAATGAATTGCAGCCACCTCTGTTTTTCCGAAATGGTCAGATTGACACAGCCACGCTCTCAGACCAATGTTTCACTTGTGGATGCCTGAGAGGCACCGGTGAGAAGGCTAATGGTGACGAACCAACAACGTCTACACAACATCCTGAAAGCAAAACTGCATCTACAATCCATAGCGAATCACCATGGCTGCTACCACTGCTGATCGTAATTGCTGCCCTCATGCTCGTCCTAATCACTGCTATTGTGATATCTCAAAAACTAGCAAGAAGAGGAAGAAAAAATGCTGAAAATCGTGAGTAAAAGTCTGTTCAAATCTACAACCAGATCAGATTTGACCAGATTTGAGAAGTTTTCAATGATGTACATACCATTAGAACTCCGGTAAAACTCGGAAATCTATAAAACGAAAAACATGCAACTGTCTGCCTCACATATTTCTAGCAATTATAATGGAAATGACCTGTACATTTTTATGTTTCAGTCTATAGTGAACCAGACATCTCATCCATGAACAGGCGGTTTTCCTCATCTGGTGAGTAATTATACTTTGGCTATAATTTTGCAGCCTATTTTGTACTTTGAAAAGCTAAATAGTTGTCCTAAACATTTTGAAGGCTTAAAAATTGTCTTACCTTTGCAGATTCGCAGTCGCATTACAACAGATCATTGCCCCCACCTCTTCCGGAGGAGCCATGGAGATTTGGTAAGTCAAGTTGTTTTGTGACCTGGTGAAATTGTGAGATAGTATGGGGTAGTACACTCATGTCAGGATTCGAACACCAAATTGCATGCCGATGCAGTCTTGTCTTACAGATGCTCTTTGAAGGATACAATAGTTGCGAAGTAGATGAACTAGAGATTGGGGAGGGTTGAAGAATTAGGTTGATGTAATTTTCTTTAGCAGCAAAACACTCTGGGATACATTTATGAGAAATAAGACTGGTGACATAACATGTTAAATAGAAGCTATCAGAGCGGAATGGACATCATTATTTACATTACTACAATGATAGAAAACCAAATTTTTTATCACCGAAGCTGAGAGTCACATGTGAATTTCCAAGAAGATACCACTGAATTTTTGTTTAATCCAGATTGAGTTAGAGTTGTGATAACTTGGAGACACATTTCTTTTTGCAGGGTCTCATTTGAATTTAGGTGACAGTGATTATGTTCCACCAAACAAACTCAAAAAGAAGCCATCAATGAAGCTGGAGGATCTGAGAGATATGCTCGGCTCCCCTCCGGCGCTATATGATGACAACAGTAGCCTGTCATCAGAAGCATCGAGCGGTCTGTCACGATTGCCACAAAGTCCACCACCCAAACATGAGCTCGATAGCTCAGTAAACCGAAGCTACGCCATGGAACCGATTGACAGCAAGAAAGATGTGGAAGAAGGTGAAGTGTGAATTTGATGGCTTTGATGGCTGCGATCAGTGTGCGTCCACGCAGCAATATCGAGCTTCTATAGAGCAAATAACTTGTTGCAAATAATATCTTGCAACTATGAAATCAATGCTATACTAGTACACCTTCGTGAGAAGTACTCATTAATAATAACTAATTTGCGAACCTCTGTTCCATGAAATATATTTTGTTATTGATAATCATCTGATTTGTGCCTCTTGTGTCATTTACTGTTGCTAAAACAACACAGATATAACATGAATGGCATACCTCGTATGAAGAACCGTATACTCAATACATCACATGACAAGTAAAACCAATCTTTATGACGAACTAAACACAAACTCTTTCAACTCCTATATGAATGAAGAACCGCATTTCAAAACAGCGACAAGACCATCACATCTGTGTGATCAGAAAGCAAGCCAGGCAACAACGATCCTTAATCACAATAAAATATTTCCTCACAAAGATATTTAGGTTTCAAGTACTGTATCTAACGCATGAAATACCTATGCACAAGTAATGGAAGAGGTGGAAGGGAATATCTGGATGCAGCTGTGAGAGTTGTCCTCTCATCAGCTGAAAGTCGCAGATTCTAATTAAAAAACTCATAGAAGCAAGCAATCATAATTGTGATTGGTGCAAATCTGCATCTTAACAATAAGAGGTGGTTCAGTAGAGTGAGCAAAGCCAGGGCATACCAGGTCAACACCAGGCCACTGTAATGCCCAACTTTGAACTATTAGCCAAGGTAATAGACCACCAGGAGGCCTTCCAACGCACATAAAATTACAAAAGAGCACCCTGAGAATAGCCAGCCTATAATCACAGGCTGGCTAGCAACTGAACGCCAATCATCCAGGCGCTAACGATGCTTTACTGACATTACGCAGACTGAGAACTTCAAACAGCTTCCGTTTCATCATCTTCCCAAAATCAATAGCCGTTTTCTAAAAATACTATGGCTCCAACTTTCACACGCCAGGTCATGACCTTTGAACACAACACTAGCAGCGACAAAAACGTAATCCCAAGGCTCTTTTCAACGGGCGTCGACAACTGGGCAGTATCAATCGCTCAAATGTGATGTTTCAATTTGTCATCAATGTCACGGTATATTGGTGAATAAGATGAATTCATACACTCAGCATTTCCTGTGCAAGTAATAAGCAGCTGAAAATGCTTCCTAGATGATTCTGAACAGTTTTAGACACTGTTGACATATTTTTGTGAGATCAAATGTTGTGTAATATGGTGTGTTATGGTACAATCAATCTGATTGGTTGAACACTGCGCAGTAATTAACATCAACCAATAATCCTGTGGCAAAGATAGCATGCTTAATCAAGTCAGCCTCGCATACTGTAAAACTATTCAGTACTAGCACACCGCTTTCTGGGTACTTCCACTAGGCTTGCTGTTTGTCATCGTACTTGGCAACAAGGTGAGGTTTCATTTTCTAGTCTTTCAATTGTCACATTTAAAGCAACGAACACTGATTATGGTGTGAGGTACAATAAATTGTCACTCATGAACGGTATGTAACACAGCGTTAATCAATTCAGTCATTCAACTCACACACAGCCAGTGACAATACAGTCAGAATAGAGCATGTGTCAATGAATAGGCTTTCACAGTTGTATTTTCATAGCTGACCAGCTCAGCGTTTGATAGACGCAGCGATCCTAAGAGAATTGCTTCATTCAATTAACTCACAGAGGAAATTATTTGATGCGCTAGCGATTATTTAACGCATTGAGAGTGCACAGGTTGAGATTGCGAGTAGTCAATTACCGACCAGTGGTATATGTTATACAGATGACAAGACTACATCTCTCTCGCTCGTTTGTGTACATAGTAAGTGAGATATCTGCATCCCTGACTCCATGAGGCCAGGGACCTGAAAATTACTTGTTATTATTTGCTATTCTTTAATCCTAAACTGTGGAGTAATTGCCTGAAGGCAAAAGTCAATTAACTATCTGCCTAGCATGCTTATATCTGTGAACTTCCAATTTGGTGTGAAATGGCTTTAACCAGTTGGCTTCATTGTTATTGCGTTTGGAAATCGAATATTGCTTCACGTAAACTTCAGAATTATTGAACAATGAGACTTCATTGTCCCAAGTTGCCAAGACAAGGCTACGCAGCCATCAGCTCTATCGTGTGTGTGCATCTTGTTAGTTTGTTTAATATATTTACAGAGCAACAGGAATTCGTAGCTGCCATATACAAAGCAGACAGTGTATTGATGACTGCGACTAAATAGGAAATGGGTTTCCACCCATGGGTGATCTACATCCAAGGTAAGTTAAACTGATATCATTCACACGCAACTATTGCATTATAAAGTCAAGCGTATCATCTATAAGTCTGTAGCAGTAAATGTATAGAGCAAATACAGATGGGACATTATTGAGGTAGTTGTGCATTGTGCTCGACATTACTTGAGCGCTACAGCTGTTCAAAGCAGAGCTGTCACTGCCATATATGACTTTAAGCGAGGCCTGAGAGAAAGTGAGTGCAAACATAGTGACGCGCGCGAGTATCATTCATTTCGCGCTGCGAAAAGCGGTAATTGAATTCTGAGCCGTAATGCAAATTGATTTTTTATAAAATCTGATGACAAGTCATCAGTTACCAAAAATCGACAAACATTTGATCCTCCTCAGCAGCAAAATTATCAGAGTGGGGAGCCACACCTTAACCCGGAATAGACTACTGACCATCAGTGCTTCTTAATGGGTTTGGCTTATGAATAGGTGTTAGTTTGGTCCTGTTAGAGTTGAACAGGTTAATTTCATTACATAAGGTCATAACAAGCTCTCTCTTTCAACAGTTCTCGTGCTTGTTGCTGTGCTTTGTGATGAGACTGAGAAAAAACTTATCAAGAACCTGCTGAAGAACTATGATAGAAGGTTGAGACCAAGCAAGAATGCTTCACTACCACTAAACATCACATTTGGACTGGCTCTTGCTCAAATCATTGATGTGGTGAGAACATGAAGCTTATTGCTTATTGCTTATTGCTTATTGGTCATGAGAGTCATAATGCAGAATCACCATTTCGCATTGTCTACATCCTTGCTGCATGCTCACTAAGTCAGATAACTGTAACTTCCGCTAGGGCGATATCACATGCACTTGCGTGGATGGGCACACCTATGATATGATACACATAGAGAGAATCGGCTGCAAGTGTCTGCAACTAACAGAATTTTGCATACACAGAGGCAGGCAGTGTATAGTGTTTTCCTGTACAGAGGGGTGTACATTCTTTTTCTGATTGAGCAGTGTATGTGTGTATAGTTACAAAAATTTCTTCATTTCATCTCTCTCCTATGGAAATTAAAACTATTCAACAAGAGCTATGAAACTGATTGCGAGATTGCACCTTTCGCTCAGCAGCACCAATATATGTGGTTCTCTGCGTAAATTGTTTGCCGTCTATTTATACGGACTACAAAGCATTAATTATCAAGTGGCAGGGATGTACGGTTCATAAGTGTATGCAAGCCTCATATGCCAAATATCAAGAACTTGTTCATGTGCTTTTGTGTTGTAGCGATAACACAAGTGCAATATAGCTAATATTCTGGTTTCCAAGTACATATATTTGAATGCAGAGACTAGCGGATAATTAAGACTAACTTTTGTGCTTTCATATTCCAGGATGAGAAAAATCAAATAATGACCACCAACTGCTGGTTGAATCAAGCATGGCTAGACGATGAGCTGAAGTGGGACCCTAAGGATTATGGGGGAATAACCAATATCCTATTGCCATATGACATTATTTGGTTACCTGACATTCTTTTATACAACAAGTAAGTGCATCTGTTAGGTAAGCTGCGTCCAGTCTTAGGAAATTGCTTACAGCTAACTACGAATTAATTTTGATCGAATATTAGTGTTTGTCGAATTCGAAGCTATGGTGGGTAAGTAATAAGCAGGGCTAATGAGCCGTCCCATCAGTGAACGTCAGGTACAAAGTATGTACAGAATGTGTACACTACTAAGATACTTTAGCAGACCAGCAACTTTCCACCAAGGTTTGCCGAGTATGCTCACTGATGGAAAGCAAATTTCCCTGTTTACATTCATGCCAGCGCATTAGTTGTAATGTGTGAGCCAGCTGAGTCAGTTACTCGGAGCAAATCTGCAACTTTGAATCGATGATCGATGCAGTCCATCTGACAAATGTGCCTATTTGTATCATGCCATAGTGGTGCATTCACTACTAATACAAAAGTGATGTGCCTTCACGTGATGTTTTTCTGCTGTAGAGCATGTGTTCTGTTTTCCTAGTGCTGATGTAGCATCATCAAAGACATCATCAGTGAGCACGAATGTGATGATCAGTAACACTGGCAACGTCACCTGGCTGTCTACAGTGATTTACAGGAGCTCATGTACCATAGATGTTAGGTATACTGTCAAAACCGCATATCACAGTCACTCCAATTGGAGCTTGCTCTCGTAGTGCATCTGTGAGTTAGTGTTGAGTGCTTGATAGTGTCGGATTGGTAGCATTGGCGAGTTTAATAGCTCTTCAACATCATTCTTACTTATAATGACTGCATTTTATTTGTTGGATTCGCAGGTATTTTCCATTTGATGAGCAAAATTGCACTATGGTGTTTGCCTCCTGGACATATGATGGTTCACAATTAGACTTGGTGCTGGTGGATAAAAACGGTGATTTGAGCAACTACTTGAAAAGCAGGTAAGAAAGGAAGTGTGACTGTGCATGACAAGGGGTGACAAGAATGAAATTTGGGGAGGGGGTGTGAAGCTAGGAGAGAGGAGAGAGGGGGATAGCAGCAGGCTTCTCAAAGAATACGATCTGATTCAAGTGCAGAGTGAAAGTATTCACTCCTATTATGTGTTATTAGATTAGGATATTTTCTTATTTGTGTAATTATCGCTGGGTGAGTGTGACCTACACTGAACATTCACTCTTCGAACTGCTATGGGCGTGAGTTATGACCGTATAGCGATGCTTATAAACAACATAAGTTTCTTTGTACTGAATCCGTTTCATAGTAATGTTCCTGTATTGGCCAATTAAGAAATCATTTCCATAAACAGCAGTTGATTCGTACGAAGAACAAGAAATCAAAATCCAAAACAATCGCAATTAACTGCCACTAATCTCTGGCTCTGCTGATCGGCAGAATTCATCGAGGCGTTGAGCCTCGGAGTTATCACTGCAACTACGTTCTCTCAAAATAATTTTGTTTCTGTTGTGTAGAGCTGATCTAAAAGACTTGAGTCTAAGTCTTTTGAGGGAAAGCAAATGCAAGAAATGGTAACACATAACTGTTTTTGGCCAGTGCTTAGGGAGTATGGGACTAAGTCATACTCACACTTTCTCTCCTCTGTCCAAAAATATGCGATATAATTTGCTCTCTGGCTAGTACTCATTGGCAACTTGATCAATCCAGTTTGCTGACACTATTAGAGTGCGTTGCATACATCTGCATAGCAGTCTACGATCATCCGTGACTCAATCAGATTCATAAAGAATGGATTGATTAAGTTAAAGTGTTGTGCTTCGTCTGCCGCTGCCATCCCGCATCCTGTTCATCCATAACCTGTCCGATACTGTGTCAGTGAAGACATCGTTGTGTCAACTCTAGCATGCCAGACATCCTGACAGATTTACTATAGGTACTTAGACCTCACGGTGATATGAATAATCGCTGTACGTCCAGGGTATATATATATGGATGATGTACCAAGAATGCACAGTCGTTATAGCATAACATCGCTACTAATGATTGCAGCTCTCTTCCGTTGGATCTGTCAATGCAAGAAATGTACTGTTCTGCTCTCTTTTAGTGAGTTCGAACTCGTTGGCATGTATGTGGAAAGGCACATCGTGTACTATTCTTGCTGTCCGCACCCATATCCAGATATAACGTATTACATCAACATCAGACGCAGGCCCATGTTCTATGTGTTCAACATGCTCCTTCCGTGTTGCTTGATCACACTGGTTGCACTTCTTGGTAAGTTGATCAATTTTAAATCTTTGTACCCCTGCCTCATGCTAAAGCCCTAGCTGACCTGTATCTTATAGTAGAATCTTTATTGGAGACTAGATACAAATGGTTAGGATATAAAACACGTTTCAGTGGGTCTTCGAGATGAAAACCTTCTCGCATTTGACTTAAATATAAGAGATTCAGATAAAGGCAACTATAATTGGATCAGTCAAACTCTGATTTGAGTGAGATGTGTCATAAGTTGAAAGGAAAATCAATATGCCAATAAGCCTTGTATAGGGAGGTTGCCATTCAGTGCCACTGTGTTCTTCAACAGATAGGCCTGCTGTTCACTTTGTAAACTGGGCTGACAGCAAACAGACTTGATTGAATCCATTGATATCTCATAATTGCTAGCCAGAGATAACTAGATAAGGAGAGCACAACTTCAAATCTTCAGCTCGAGCCATTTACATCCATGTAACCGCATTGAAGCTCTCGGCAAGGAGACAAGTTTTAGTAAGACATTACTTCTCGATTTCCAGGCTTCTACATACCATCAGATTCAGGAGAAAAGGTGACCATGGGCATAACGACATTGCTCTCAATGACCGTATTCTTGATGTTAGTTACTGAGGCCATGCCTCCTACGTCAGATCATCTGCCTCTAATTGGCAAGTAACTCAATACCCAATGAATCTATCAGAAAGAAGAAAATGGACATCTTACCTGACTTGTTTCACTTGAAGGAATATATTACTTCATAACGATTGGCATTGTTTCACTGGCAACAGCAATGACTGTGGCCACACTGAACATCCACCACAAAGGCACCAGGGGAAAGCTGGTTCCACCGTGGATCCAGTTCATCTGCTTCAAAGTGTTGGCGAAGTTGTTTTGTATACCGATCGAGTACCCGGACCCCGACGTCTTATCTCCGGCTGAGGTCGTATGCACGGTAAACCGAATGATTTTTTTTTAAACGCACCAAAGAGTGCACGCATATGACATGCATTAAGTTGCAGCTGAATGATATATAAATATATGATACACGAATCACCAGCTAATCGCAATAGCCCTAATTAGTAGGGGAGTAAATTCTATTCATTCAAGGTTTTGACTTACCCATCTTTAATTCTATAATCAAATTGTTCTCGAATTGAAAGCAAATACCAGTATACCTGCGTATAGACAGTATACCTGCGTATAGACAGTATACCTGCGTATAAACAGGAATTACCATTTCTATCACCCTCCTTGGCATCATCACTCAAGTCAAACTTTGACAGAACAGCCAACTAGCAAACTACCATGATTTACTTTGCTGCAGTAGCATGAATTTTACTAACTTTTCAACAGTTTATTAATATTTTAGAAAATGCCTCAAACTATACTGACCCATGGCGGTTCTAACCAAATGCACCGACGGCGCAACAATATAGGCCACAGTACCAGTTTTGAGATGCGAGAGAGGCTCATACCACCAAGCAACAGCTGCAGCAAACTTGGAGAAGAAAATTTTGTAAGTCAACAAGTATCAGGAGTAGGAGACAGCTCAGTGGTAGAGCCTGCACCTCTAGACACGCAAGTGTTAAGAGGTTGTGGGTTTGAATCCCACTGAGTCCTCGTGCCACAGGTGTGCTCCGACCTGCCTAAAAACTGAGAGCAACCCGGCGCCGCATACGGCAGACTTGCCCTTAAGGCACGCTTATTTCTTAGTGTGAAAGCATGGAGACAGTCTTGCGGTTTTAACCTTTAATCTTTATTAATGACAATAACATGGAAACCTACCTATCATATTGAACTTTCAGAGAAAGGCACCAGTATACGATCCTCTTGCCCCAAATGGACATCTAAAGTCATCCATAACAAAGCAGCATAACTTACCATCAGCCTCTGATGACAGTAGCCCTTGGCAACGGGTGGATACCATCAAGACAGCTGCTGATAAACTGGATGCCCAGTTCACAAAGGTGCTACGAAACATATCCGAGTCCATCCTAAAAAATGAGGTCAGATTGGCAGAGCAAGACAGGAGAGATGCCATCAAGCTACAGTGGCAGCAGGTGGCAATTGTCATCGACAGGTTGCTATTGACACTGTTTGTCAGTCTCACGCTTGGCATAACACTCGGCTTGACTCTGAAAGGAGCTGTGTGATTCCGTGAAATATGCTAGAGTAAACTGATGTGTAAAGTTTTGTACCAATAACAATATTTTTTCATCTTTAAATGGTGGTGATAAAGTCTGTTCGTACAAATAAGTCATCATCTCACATACCCATAGCCCTGAAATACACCAGCAGGTGAAACCGCAATGTATGCCACCTATCGCATTAATTTGGGGAAGTCGTCCGTAGCAATACTTTTACTTATTTGTAAACATGATATCATTCTATTACTATATTATATGCATGATCTATCCAGCGGTGAGGAAATGAAATCATGTGAAATTGAGGAACATCATTCCAGTAGAAAAGGAAATTTGGTGGGATTTCAAGGCTCTAGGATAGTTACACCCGTATAAACTGCAAACCATTCATCTGTGCCTGACTTCGTTCCAAGAAATGTTGTCGATAAGGTAGTCTGTGTAAGCTATGTGCGACATGGCATTCTTGTTATAAAAAGGAGGTTATGAAGTTGAAGGTATGAGGTTTGGAATCCGAGGCTGTAGATTTAGATCCCCGTAGATACTACTGTAGAAGTAGAAATTTTTGCTGTGTGACTTTAAATGCGTTTTTTGCAAGGTAGTATAATCGCAAAAATAAACTTTCGCATTTCTTTCCTTTTTCCTTACAGTGACTCAAACAGAATAGCAAAAAAATTCCATTTGCAAAACATTTCATGTTTGCAGGATTGGAAAAATTGCAAACATTTTTAAGCGCAAACATTCCTACATCTACAGTATCTAGAACCATGATACCAGTTGTGTACTAGCTGATTTTATACTATCTGGTAGCTATGGTAGGTTGTTATATTGCAAAAATTCATCAGACCTAAATTTTAAATAAAATTAAATTTCCTGAAACATTATTGTAAAATTATAGGTCCACATGGAGGAATCTAGGATAACTTGACCCCCTTAGTTAAAACGACAACTTGACCCCCTTGTATTAAACGACAACTGGACCCCTTCGATAAAACGACAACTGGACCCTTTCTATTAAATGACAACTTGACCCCTTTCCATAAAACGACAATTTGACTACTACGTAATAGACTATTCAGAGTTGTCTTCTCTTCTCATGTCCCTCTCATTGCCCCTGAATGTATCAATTTGGTACAATGTCTATGTCTACGAATTAATGTACATAGCCTAAAAATGTATGACAGAATTATTCCTTTATCTTTTCTTTGCAATTACAGCAGTTGCACAATTGAGCACCAGTACCCAACTCCTCCAGCCACCAGATGCTATTAGTGATTTGTGATCATCACAACATTCACTTGTATAAATATTCCTCACTCTCGCTATCTCACTCTTACTTCCTCACCCTTCTTCACCGCTCCTAATCGTATCTACATCTCCATCCCTCATCTCCCCCTCACCTTCCCTTTTCTCCATCATCCTCAATCATCCTCAATCATCCTCAATCATCTCTCTCTCTCACTCTCTCGCTCTCTCTCGCTCTCTCGCTCTCTCTCGCTCTCTCTCTCGCTCTCTCGCGCTCTCTCGCTCTCTCGCTCTCTCTCTCTCTCCCTCTCTCCCTCTCTCTCGCTCTCTCTCTCTCCCTCCCTCCCTCCCTCCCTCCCTCCCTCCC
>ERZ1740065.1222-NODE-1222-length-15211-cov-12.598443_pt1 | contig 15211 bp, 17 predicted proteins | sample MGYA00581738_ERZ1740065 | MGnify/ENA primary metagenome ERZ1740065 (study PRJEB43018, sample SAMN04849749) | marine metagenome | isolation source: floating plastic debris | place: Pacific Ocean | collected 2008-09-01 | study: EMG produced TPA metagenomics...
CCCCCCCCCCCCCCCCCCCTCCCCCCCTCTCCCCCCCCCCCCCCCCCCCCCCCCCTCCCCCTCCGCGGCCGCCCCTCCTTCTTCCCACTCGTTACCGGCATAATTAAATGCTTTGAAGACAATAATACACTCCAGCAGCTTGGGCAAGACTGTGAATGCACAGCCAGACTCCCCCAGCAGATACAGTTATTAGGTCAAGCTTATAAACTATTGGCATACAAATACAAAGAGATTCACTGCGGCTTCCACACTAACTAGGGATGCAACTGCCAGTCAGTAATGGCAACTCTTATTGGTCTCCTAATAAACTTTATTTTCCATGCTAGCAAAATGAAATTATCCTCACACATTGTGATTGTCATATCCTTTGTGCCATTGCATATCTACTCGTTCGTCTCCAGGTTAGCGTATAGCTGTGCGATTTGGTGAATCAGCGGAGTAAATGGATCATTGCCTGATAGGAAGATAAACCTTCAGTAAAAAATAAAGCTATTATATCAATCAAAATGTGTACAGAGTGACCAGGTGTCATACGGACAGGATATAGAAAATAAAAATGTTAATTCGCGCAAGTTGTCTGACGGAACACAACTAGCTCATCGCGATTTCCACATTGTATGTATCAGAAGCAATGATGAACAATAGTTGCATTCATAGAGATTTTCTATAGCATTGATAGGAAGTGAACCAATAGAGATTGAGAGAGAATCTAGATTTGCCATCGTGAGTTGTCCCCTCATTCAGTTTTGTAACTACTGGCGTGTGTGATGGTTCCATTAGAAATCTTTGTCCCAGCCAGTCATATCGTCTGGTGGAGCGAGAGAGTCGTCCTCTGGATACTCATCAAAGTTACTGACGTCAGTTGGTGATTTGACCTTCAGTGAGGTCAAACAGTCATGATTAACGTTCTGCACTTATTACAAACAGCTATACACATGATTATGCACCAATAGGCAACTCTCATCTTCAGCTTGTCCAGGGCACTGGGAAAACTATGGATTTCCCAGCACGTGTATCATGCTGAGTATGAGAGCAGCTGGCCAGTACACATACCTCAGGTACATACGGTGATACCAACGACCGATTAAACAGGCCATTCCAGTTGAACCCTTCGAACCAGATGTGCTTCTGGATGTCTTTCATGCCAGAACCGCTATAACCCAGTCGCTCACTTGGCAATTCTCTGCAAATTTTCCATAAACATCGCTATTTAGCCATGTAATTTCATGTCTGGCATCGCTCACATAGCGGTACTAATCAGATATAGACTTGCTGACAAGCTCGACTGGATTTAATGGACAATCTTATCATGGAAGGGAAGGCAACTCCCAATCTTCCAGAGGGAAATAGAGCCGTGATGGCTGCTCTACCTGCAGAGTCGTTTTATCAGGCTTGCTGCGTTGCGAGATATCTTGCGAGGAAATTCGATGGAGTCGATACCCCTGAGAATCATGTTGTACGTTCTCATGGGATCAGATCCTGTGAACGGAGGGCTGAAAGTGAAAGTACAGCAATATTATGCTAATTGAAGTTATCGTTATCCCCGCACATGAGCATGCAGACTGGATAGACAGACGTATTTACACCCTGTAAATAATAGTAGAGGTACATGTGAAAAACAGATTGTGCAGTTTCCTATAGGCAGTGATGTACATGCCACAGTTCGTTGATCATATGAAGACGTACGTATACATACTGATAACATCGGTTCATCTACTCAAACACATAACGATTGCAGTGAGCTGTCTTCTACCTCACAGCTTTAATTAATTCTCATTCATACAGGCACTTCATCATCTACTAATGATTGTATTAATGTCCACTCTTCTATCCGCTCCTGCATGACTGACCGACCCAGGTTTTAACCTCTGACCTAGATCATAAACCACGCCCACCTTCCTGTCAGCAGCTCGAACATGAGGATGCCAAGCGACCAGTAGTCTGAAGCAAAGTCATGGCCTTTGTTGAGTATAACTTCAGGTGCGACGTATTCCGGCGTACCACAGAACGTCCAAGTCTTCCTTCCGTGACCTATCCTCTTAGCAAAGCCAAAATCCACCTAAAACATGGCTGCCCTATTAGACTGACGAGAAACTGAAAGTCTCTCGCTTGTGTTTCATCATTGTCAATTAATAGTAGATGTGTGGCACTTTGCAGACACTATTGAGTACATGCCTAACAATATATTAAACTCACTGAATAAAGATAGTCTGTAACATCCACTCAGTGAGTCGCCGTGTTTATCATGGAGTAGGTTTACCAGGCTCATTGAAGGCCAGATGGATAGCTGTAAAAAGTACTTACTAGTTTGACGTAGCCCATAGAGTCTAGTAGTAGATTCTCAGGCTTGAGATCTCTGTAGACGATTCCTCGGTTGTGGAGGTAAGAAAATGCCTCTACAACACACGCCGTGTAGAAGCGAGCTGTCAAGTCGTCGAAGGTCTCCTTGTCCCGCAGGAGAGTCCACAGTTCTCCGCCGAGACATGGCTCCAGCAGCATGTACAAGTATTTCCTATCTTTGAATGTTCTATAGCACCTAGTGGTAGAGGAAGTCACACATCATGGCTCTGCTGACTATAGATACTGGAGATCTAGTTCGTATGAACTTTGAGAATCCATAACCTAGACTCCTGACCCTCAAAAAGAAAACCATCTAAGTTCAGGTCAGCGAGATCTAACTAGTAAATCTCAAGTAAATATTAACAAACCAATAATATTTGTTTTGACTCTAAATTCCAAGAGCTAAAACACTGGAATCTACAGAAAAATCAGAGACATGTCATCATCTATGAGAGAAATCATCTCCCACATGATGATTCTGTGTGCATGAGGGAGAACAGCCTTACTCGAGTGACCAGCACAAAATCCATGACCTCACTGAGCTGTGGCAGCATAATTATCTACAAAACTACACTAATAATACTATCTAATAGCTAAAACTGATACTACAACACGTTATACTGCGATGTTGCAGTGCAATATAAGCATGCAGGAACATATCTCTGTTACAACAATCATGGCACCGTGTCAAAGATCAGGAGACTCAAGGCTCTCACTTGACGATGAAATTGCAATTTGATTCTGTCATGATCTTCTTCTCATTCATAATGTGTTCCTCTTGCTTCGTTTCCACTATGTGCACCTTCTTCAAGGTCTTCAGTGCGAACACTTTTGAACGATCATTGGTCTTTTGAATCTGTGTGTATGGTAAATTATACGATCAGCTTGCAGACGGTCTTAGGTGCAGCCACGATGTGTAGCCACAATGTGCAGCCACAACATGCAGCTGCAGCTCACAGTTGTAACTCACAGTCGCTATGGGTGCAGCAGCTAAGCGCAGCTGGAGCATTTGGGCTGGATTTGAAGGAGTTGCATGGAGAGTGATTGAGTAACTAAACAATACTAACCAGCTCCACCCTTCCAAATCCACCGATACCTAGCGTCGCCACAACAGTGAAATCGCTGAGCTTGAGCTTTTCGTATTCTTTGGGTGGTTTGTACCTGGACAGGTATTCAATCAGTGCGTGCACTTACAGCTCAGGCGTGAATCTATAGCCATCGAACATGTAGACTTACGCGTGACTTTCCGTATGGTCGTCGCCATATTGTTTATGCAGGTCTTCAATGCTGCTGATAAGTTGAGTGTAGTAGTCTCTGTCTATGACAAGGCAGTCGACGCCTGCCGGATCGTCTGCTATAATATTCGCTGTCCTCGTCTCTTCACTACATGTAGATGGATGGTCAGCAGAGGCAGTGATATTGGAGGGAATAAAATACTGCCCCAAACTGACCCTTGTAGAGCCTTCTCTCCAAAGAAATCTCCTTTCTTCAAATGACGCAGATACGATGCTTCCGCATCCGCAGACTTCTTCCTGGTGACCTTCACCTAGCGGTCAGACAACGAGTCTCATAGTATAAATACGTTTGCACTAGCCCATCCAACTTTGCACTCAGGCATCTGACAGACCATGTGCACTCCAAATTACATCTGCATACAGGATGTTCTGTCTGGTCAATGTAGATGCATTCTGATATATACCTCACTAGCAAGGCAGCCACGTGTCGGTGTGCTGGAACTATGATGAAATACTGGCTCTCGCTACTATATAACGCTCAGTAGTTACAATCGGGGTGTGAGCTGCGAGAAGTGAAATAATTCTGTGTCAGGACCGTGCCAACTGGAGTGACGAAACAAAACACAATTCTGGAGGGTGATGACCCAACAGTTCACTATGAGGCATTGTAAGCCTGCAGCATGGGCGTTAGCTCATCCGAAACGACTGCGCGTAATGGTTCGGATTGAGTGCTATAGTACATTATTGCTTGCTTTAGCTACATCAACTGCGAAAATAATCGACACAGGTGAACGGAGCCATGCACTGACTTCCCTCTCTTCTATTCCTCTCTTACCCTGCCTTTAGCGATGATATAAAACGTGTCGCCTCGAGCCTCTTGACGAATGATGAACTGGCCGTCCGGGTAATGGGCCTCCTCCAGAACATCGGCCAGCTTGCTGATGATCTCGTTGTTTAGATTTTTGAATATAGGGATACTGCAATGAAAGTAATCGCTATTAGGAGTGTAGAGAATATGTAACACATCCAGTACAGGCACACCAACGACTCATGGTGGGGTCAGGAGTTTCATAAACTCTCATATTTTATACCTCCTTCGGCATAGATTTATCAGAGCTAAACGCGACTGGTGAGAATGGCATCTGGATGGCGAGTGTAAAAGTGCAAATTCTTCATTCTCTGAGTCCAGTGACGCTCCTTCCAATTCGCCGCCAAATCCGAGCAGATCAATGCTATGTCTCTCATATCTCGTACAGTTCTCGCCTACTTCACTCACGGATGCCTCTCCTTCCTCAACGACAGTTACAGTTCCGCTCGTGTCATCGATATCGAAGCAGGCGTGTATGTCCACGACCGGCCTCTTCCGGCATCTGAATCTCCTCCTCCAAGAGCGAGGCGTCAGCGCAAGAGTAAACTCGGCGTGCTGTGTCGGCGATGGCGGTACGTCCTGAATACAGACGGACAGGTTGATACTGGATCCATGGCTAACCTCAGGCGGTCCCGTGTTCTCCGTGTCAGAGCAAGTGTCTATCTTCAATAGCGGAAGACCTTTCGCTCCGGTGCTTATCCCCCTTGCTTCAGTAACTGCCGGCATGACAATAGAGTAGATTAAAGTCAACTTGACAAGCTCCGTTTACATGACTCCCATCAGCTGCCGTCAGCTGCTCATAGACTCCAATAGCAGCGTAATGAGAGTGTAACATAAGAAACACAGCCCTGTCTGCCTCTCACAAGTGTAAACACTCGCGAATCGCCAGCTAATTCTATGTAGTTTCAACTCTGTAAGCGCTCTATTAAACAGTCCCTAATAGCATCGGTCAGAGATGAAATTGGCTATGCTGCAGCAATGAGGTAATCGACGGACAGTGGCCTAATGGGAAAGTGCTGATAATGTTGCCGATGATGAAATATCTGTACGGGAGTCGTCTTCTCGTGGTGTTGCTCTGATTTGATGTTGATGAAGCGGCGCAGTAACTCAATCAAACCCGTGCCAATAAGTGTGAGATAAGACAGTTTGGAACCATGGCAGTAATAGTAAGGCCTTGACATACTTTCTCAAAACTCCTTTTACTCGTGTGGCAGCGTGTGGGGTTAGCATTTTCGTACTTATCCAGCCAGAGAACTCATCCCTGGGAGCTTTATGACCTTGCTGTATTTCATGTGCACAAGGGTCAGGCTGTGCGCTGTGATGGGGTGGGGCGGGCAGAGGTGAGGTGTGGCGTGGGGAGAGAGGGAGAGAGCTTGCTAGGGTCTAGGGAAGCATCAGAAATCAATACCACAGTTAGGGGACAGAGGTCTCCGCTAGGATGCAGGTACGATTATGTGGGAGTTTCTACAATCATCAGACCTGGTGAGGAAAGCCTGGTACTCTTGATGTCTTTTGATACCAGTCGTCATCATGATGCTCTGAAAGCATGGTCTGTCTATGGCCCACAGCCTGCATTGCGTCAGCGCTACAATCATAATCTAAGTTTGTAAATAATTTTAGCCCTCATCTATCCCATGACTCAATCTATCAGGGGAGACAAATCTCATTTTGTGGAGCGATAGCGATGATGTTAGAGGAAATGTTAGTTTTGTCGTCGGAGCCAGAGAAATTGCTGGCAGCATTTCAAGATGTACACAAAATTTATCAGTAACCTTTAGCTGCAATGGCTGCTGATATCTTTAAATAACTTTTGTGATATGTGCAGCAAATTATTAACCCCGTTTTGTTATAAATGGATACATAACGGACAATGCGGTTTATCGTCTGCTGCAGAGAGCGTTTACTAGCTATCATGGTTACCATGCAGGCCAGACATCAGCTCTCGTGTGTTTGGATAGTCTTAAAACACGTGAGTGTGTGCATGATTGCTTTATCAAAGGCGCTATTAAACTATTACGCCAGAGTGAGCGCTCAAAAACTGCTGGGCACTTCAGTTTGATTAACAATGGCTGGTGATAAGAGCTCACGAACATTTGATTTCGAGACAGTTAGAGGCGGCAATTACTCTCACAGGTGGAGCTGCGTAATAATCTGAGAACGATCGCAGGCAATCGACAGACTCATACCTTTGATGGAGGCGGTGCGGGTGCAGTTGTAAAGGATGGCTAACTCTCCAAAGACTTTTCCAGGTCCCATGTAACAGAGTTTGTGCCCGTTCTTGCTCACTTCCACTCTTCCCTCTATTCACGCGAAGAGATCAATTTCAATATAGTCAACCAACCAATCATTCTGGAGATGAAAACTAAAGCACTGTTTCATGATTGAATTATCTCACCTTCCATGACGTAGACAAGTGACCCTACGTCGCCCTCGGTGATGATCATGTCATCGCGGGTGTAGCTAACCGGGTACATGCAGTCGACAATGGCCGTTATCTGAGAGCTGTGCAGATTCTTCATGAAGTCGTTGTCAAGTATCGCCCTCTTGATCAACTCTCTTGTGCTGAAGGCAGAATGCAGATGGTAGACTGGGCCATGGTAGGCTCACATTAATTGTTTATGTTAGCACAAAAAATAAAATCGTGGAGGATCATGCAAAGCAATAGTTATTTGCTTCAATGAAACACGTAAATTGTTTCTTTTAATGTGTGCTGTTCTTGTAGAGTCGTTTTGCATTTTGAAGGGTACAGAGCAACTGAACTTGTTTACATCAAGACCATACCAGGTGTTGCGTTCTTCCCTGACGGAGCAGAAAGATCAACAAGGGTGTCAATGACGCAGCCGGAGGGGAGGGCTATCGCATCGGCTTACATAGAGCCATTGCATAAGCACAAACAACTGTCAGTAACGAAAATAGCAGGAGATTGAACAGCAAGTGGACCAGCTAGCATTGAGAGCCACTCCTCACGCCTGCTGTGTCGCTGTCGCTGCTTAGTAATCGTGCCGCATATCCCAAGCTAAATGAGACGTATGATCAATTCCCATAGGCACTCATTATGCGTGAAACTTACGGCCATTTCTATCCCTCCATGTGTTTCTGCAGGAAACGTTGCGATGGTTTTATCGCTACAAACAGCCACAACCTCAATCGAAATGAAAGACCTGGAAAAAATTGAGGCGAAATGGAAGCGAATGCAACACCACATACTCAAGGCCCTTGGCGTAAGACTTGCTGTCGGCGATTGTCTCCAGGGCAATGGGTGCTGCCGATATGGCGATTCTCTTCTTGATCTCCGCCACCTTAGAGGCTGGAGTTTCTGACAGCGGGTTCTCCAGCACTGCCTTAAGCATCTGCAGCTCCTTGGCCAGACTCGAGATCGCATCATCTTTCTCCAGCATCCTGGCCTTGAGCTCTTTGATAGTGTCATCACGTTCCTTGATCATTACGAATGCTGCATGCATGCCGTTCTGTAGGTCACGCAAAGTGCTCATGTTCTCCAGTCCGTGTTGTGGTGGCAGCGGAGACGGCAGTGGAGACGGCAGCGGCGACGGAGGATCATTGTCGGATGTGGACGACATGGATGCGTGTATCTTGTGACGAGTCGTCGATGCAGAGAGCTAGTCGATTTAGCAACGTAACTGATTTGTGGCGAAGTAAATCAATGTAAGCGTTGTTGATCCTTAGATCAGACCCTCTATCAGCCACCAGTATCCAATGAAACGATAGAATCGACTCAACCATTCAAAATGAAGTTCAATTGAGCTGTAAAGAGTTGGCAAACAGCTAATGAATGCAGCTGATAAGGCAGTTCTTTACAATATTTACAGGCTGGTAATTTATTGCTTTAATCAATGTCATAATGCTCCGCCTCTTTCTCCACAAAGCTGCTTAGTCATCACGCTCTTCATCTGTGTCGTAATGAGACAGACAGCAGACAGATGGAGAGGTTGGGGTGGACGCATTGAAAGACAGCTTCCTCTCTCCCTCCCTCCCTCTCCCACCTTCTCCTCCCTCTTCCTCTCCTTCTCCTTCTCCCTCTTCCTCTCCTTCTCCCTCTTCTTCTTCCTTTCTTTCTCCCTCTTCCTCTCCTTCTCCCTCTTCTTCTCCCTTTCTTTCTCCTTCTCCCTCTTCTTCTCCCTCTTCTTCTTCCTCTTCTTCTCCCTCTTCTTCGTCTCCTTCCCTCTCTCCCTCCCCCCTCCCCTCTCCTCCCCCCTCTCCCTCTCCCTCTCCTACTCCCTCTCCCTCTCCCTCTCCTTCTCCCTCTTCCTCTCCCTCACTATCATTGTCATTGTCGACTCCAGCCTACATGCTTCCTGTTAGTCTATTTTCCTTTCCTCAGTCTTTCAGTAAAACGAACTATGAGTGTGCCCAGCTTTGAAATCAGAGTTTTTACATTTGCTATGAAGCTCACACCTTACTCTTGGGCATCTTCAACACTGTTTACCAGAAAATTATGCTCTCTCTCTCCCAACCCATCCTAACTGAACTGGTTAGATGTAAGGGGAGGAGCAACACGCCAATGATTGGAGTTATCTTATCATACTGGAGAATTCCATCAGGAGAAGACAACCCTTGAACTAACAAAGGCAACCTGCCAGTCTAGTCAGAACTACTGCTAGTATGCTGCTGGGTTTTGCCATGTATTTTAGGAGGTATTTTTAGAAGACCATGCTACCATAGGAAGAAAATATGCGTCATTTTCGCGATTGAATGATGGAAGGAGGAGAACTGTTGTTGTCGAGTTCCCAGTATTAGAAATCCCTGAGTGACGCACCATTACTCCCTTGAGTAGGATTGTGAAATGGAATTTTGCATCCAAAGGTAGTCATAACTGAATGACGCTGTATGCTACACCTCCAGTTCAAGGACAGAATTCCAGTCTAGAGACTTGTTTGCTCTGACACAGTTACGTACGATAACATGACATACTAGGCATTTTTGTGTTAGCTAAGATAGTGTGACTCTACACTATAGACAAGGCTACTACAACCAGTTCACTGCGCGCATCCGGTGTTTACTGAGTGAAGGCACATTACCCCACATCAGTGGCTGTAGTGGTAGATGAAGTGTTATAAATGAGTAATTATACGAACCTATCCGCAGCAGATAACTACTAAAGTACAAGAAGCCCATTTCACCCGAGGCAATAAGTACACTCTTGCAGCAACACATCACACAGTGAGTGAGACGTTACTTCGTCATATGTGTCATTTTGTTTTATCTAGCGCACTGTTGTGCTGAGAGAGGCATTATCCATGACCTCTAAGGAAGGAGTTTCTCACAGCAGTCGCCTACATCAATGAGCTACCTGATATCTTCACTCACCCCTCTGGTTTGCTGTACTTTCTGAAGTTCTGTAGTTTGACGTTTGCTGTTCCTTGAGGAGCTGCAGATATTCCTTGAGCTCTCTGCTTCCTCGGAACTTGGCCATCAGAGAGAGGGTTGAGCAAGCTTTTGGGCAGAACGCTTTGAAATTTGTCCAGTTGACTTCTCAGCTCTTCAATCAAGTCCTCTCTCGACTTGAGTTCCGTCTCAAGACGTTTGATCACGTCTTCCTTACTGCTGACGAGTCTCTGCAGGTCCTGCAGGCTGCCCATGACTGTGTGCAAAATGTCTATTGCTGAAAAACAAACACAACAGCTGTGATGCAACCAGGTAAGCCAACACGTAAGACAATGGCTGCCTCAGAAGTCTAAATAATGTATGTGGGCGCTGACTTCATGACAGCGAGAGCCAACACCATAGACACAGAATCCTCTACCGTCTCAACATAGCTACTCATATTTACCCGTCACGTCATCTGAGGCTGTGGCTCATCTCTTGATTACCAGTTCAGTCGAGTCAGACTGTCCATAGGTATGGAATAATACCGGGCTATGTGTGAAGGATCCGTAACTACAGTGGCAGCTCAATGTTTGTGCTCACCGCACTTGAGAAGTTTGGGTGACGCGTTATCTCCAGCTGGCCTTAGCTCTCAGGCCGTATCGTCGCTTAGATAAGGGGCTCTAGCATTTGTTCATCAGCTATTGTCATTCGCACAAGACATTTTTGACAAAAGCTGGACAGTCAACAGTAAGAAAAAACACAAACAGTAGGAGATAGCATTACATGGTGATGACCATAACGGGTCGATGAGATAAGTTACTCAGCCATTACTCCTACTGTCAGTCAATTACAGTGAGGCAGCAGGTAAATCGTCAACTATTCCCGTCGATTCATACCACAGGTAAATAAACACGATAAGCAGTAACTTACAGGTTGTGAAAGCAACGTCCTCCAAAAATGCCTACAGCGTGAAATCAGCTCATTCACACATTATGTGTGATCTACACTTGCCTACGTAAACTTGCCTACGTACACTAACTATTACATCTATACCGCATCTGAATAAATGCAGTCAGTCAGACTGAGGGTTCAGGTGTTATACGATATCAGATATAGAGAAATGTAACAGCAGCAGGGTGGATATATATTGTAATTGACATGATGCAGCAGCTGTATGGTTTGTGTAGATGCTGCTGTATCAAGGTGAATCAGAGGTCACATGAATAAACTCTCATACTGTATGCCATATCAGCAGATGTAGAAGTTTTCAGACGGTATTTATGTTTGGTATGTAAGACTAGTTATCATCGGCATCCACCGCTGACAACTGGTCTGATGGTGAACTCAGTTCAAGCAGTGAAAGAACGATAGAAGTGGGGAACATAGCCTTACTACTACTCACCTTTCTGAGTAGCAGTCACAGAGTTTTTCCTGTTGAGGACGCCCGCCATATCGTAGCCAAGAAGTATGCTGGGATCCATCGTCATCCCTTCAGCATTGGCAGCGCCTGCTGCGGACAGCATCTCACTGCTGGCAGCTCCTCCGTCCATCGCCGATTAACCAATTTAATGATGCTGAAGCAACATGACATTAGAGAACGTCTGTCTGTCTGTGATACGCAAGTAATCAAATTGATATTTAAACAATAATCAAATTATTGCTTATATCATCATTCATCTCGTGCCGGTAGAGCAGCCGACTGGCTTCATAAACTATCAGCATCCGAACCAAGCCTGTAATAGCCACTAGGCTAGACTTACTCAGCAGTCACTGATCGAATCAGCGGAGAGCCTCCTTCTCAGTCACCGGTCAAAGCTCCCTGGGGCAAGCGTGAACCGCCACTTACAATACAGCAGCACCACCGCTTCCAATACAACAGCACCACCACTTCCAATACAACAGCAACGTCAACTCTGCTCGCTCACTGAACCAACAGTACGAACCATGTTGTACGAGTGTCGCACAAGTTGAGCAGTAAATCAGACGTGGATATGGGTAGATAAAAATCGGTAAATGTCATCAGGACTGGGTTCTGCACTCTCGAGTCTGATTCAAGTGCTGTAATATATTATCAGCATCAATGCTGCTCCAAACGGTTTCGTCAGATAAGTGACGCTTTTAATGCATTTTATTGCCACTAACAGCTTATTGATACCAGTATATTCATCTATCCAAATTTGCATTCATGAGTTCACAGGGTACAAATATATAACTGGGCATCATGACAGGCTGACCCCAGTGCCATTCTAGCGCAGGCTGACAATGTCTTTATCATTTCAGCCAACCATGTCCACTGCCGCTAGATCCTGCGCTATGGAGTCGGGTGTGAGAAGTGGTTTCCATCTATGAACAGGTGTTTGGTAGTCACTGGAGTCAGATGCTCGCTGATACTCAATCATTTCAAGTGACTTCAGGAGCTTGTGTAGATGTCATCTGAATACAACTCTACCGCTCATTGACCTTGACATTAAGGCTGACAGCTTTAATTCATAGCGCTGATTGCCTCTGATTAATACTCAGACTACACTGTTTACACTGTTCAACAGTTTACAATACTTCCACTCATGAGACAGCCATTAGTTATTGGAGTGTCATCCTATAACATGTATTACATAATTTGTACTTGATAGCCAACAGCCGTCTGGAGATGACGCTGGATTTTCAGCAGATTCTGTCTTGTGTCGGAAAACAATCAAGAAAAATCCACCCGGAGCAGGTATTAGTGGGAGCTGTTAGACAGATACAGTATCAGTAGACCATTAGGGGTGGAGAGGAGAAACACAACCTTTCTATGAGACCTAGCATCAGTACGCATGAGTAGTAGCATCAGTTTTTTTTCCAATCACCAACAGGTTTGCACTTAATATGTCGATGACACCAACGACGGCTGCGTTCGTTGGTCCAAATCGCTTAGACTTAGATTCTTGTATAGCCATGAGGGCCAGCGATGCCTCCGCCATGCTTTCTATCAGCCATCGATAACTTTCCAGAACTGAAGACGTTGAGTTGCTCAAACTGTCCTGGTTTCTTTACTAGCGCTAAGCGTCTACCTCCAGTTCTGTTCTGCATTCTGCTACCTCTCGGTTTCCTCCTGACAAGAACCCAACCTCCGTCGGCAGCGTCACCGGAGTCACTGACGTCTGCAGGACACACTGGTTTGAGTGCATTTAACTCAATCTCCATTTGAGAGCTGACATTCTGTGAGCCAACCATATCTGAGTCTCCCAAGTACTCAGCATGTTTCTGCTGCGGTGGCAACAAGCTTTGGTCTGCGGAGTCACGACACTCTACTGCACCTCCATCTACAAATAGGAGCACAATGTCATGAGATTTCACGAGAAAAATTGTTCACTCTTTTAGGGGCAGAGAAAATTTTGAGGAGATTCCACAAGCTCCCAGAGCTCTAGTAAGATCTATGAGAGTCTAGACTTGCTACAGCCATGTTCAGGGGGTGTAAAACTACAAAGCATGCTAGCCAATCAGCTTGCTCGTTCAGAGTAATCGCCGTCCAATAGGAAATGATCAATAGAAGTAAATCAAAATCTAAAAGCCTATTTGCAAGTGTGGATGAACTGTTTACACGTGTGGTGACTCGGTCAAGATGATTAGCTACCATACAGACCTGTCCTAACTGTTAGGAAGTAAATTAACATGAACCACTTGGGTAGGTAGTGCAGCTATGACACCTTATTTGGTATGTCCATGGCGTGTCCATGTCAGTGAATGGCGAGGGAGAGAGAAACGTTTCAGATTACCGTTAGTATCATGCTGTCCTTTGGTTACGCTAGTGGGTGACGAGTAAGAGTGATCAATGGGTTTGTCACACCAGTCAGTTTGCGTCGACTCGTGTCTCATCAGTCGCGATGAAGATGAGTGACGATGCTTCTTACATGCTCCTGATCTCTTCTTAGTTCTTTTCATAAGGGAGAGCAACTCCTTCATAGCGATTTGAAAATCCTTTTCCAAGAATTCTATTTCTTCTTCATAAAGCTGTTTTAGTTCAGCCTCTCGTCTGGAATAGATCATCTTGATAGTGTTCTGTGTGGAGTTGTCCGCCCATGGACACTCGTCACATTGACTAACTTTAGCCCAAGTTCTATGTCCTGTTTTCATCGCGACACAGGCTTTAGTTAGTAGCACCCTCCAGAGAATGCCAGCTGAGTATTTGCCGACTAATATTAATATTAATGTGAGTGTACACGGCGTCGTACTCGGCGTCATACAGCGGTCTGTTCTACTTCAAGCCACCACCGGATTGTTGATCAGAAAGTGAACATATCTGATATCGAGCATATCTGATGTCGTGTATATCTGATATCGTGCATATTTTGTTTATTGATCATTACAAAACTATACTTGGAAATACTGAACCACAGATTCTGTCAGCGAAATGGTTTTGGTCTGCATCACTCACTAGAAAATATCACCAAAATGTTGTGGAAAGTTAGTTCAAAATTGAGTCTAGCGTCTAAAATTTGTGAAGACGAACGTGTGGCAATTAATCGAGAAACGAGTAGCACAAACGATATAAGAGGTTGATTTTCAGAGCACGGATTGTGGGTATTAGTGTTGTTAGTCTTGTAGTTTCTGTATTGTGAACAGCTTGTGATAGAATCCTTTGAGTGAGAGCAGTTCGTCGTGCGTTCCGAGCTCACTGACGTGACCGTGACGTATGACTGCGATCTTGTTGGCGTTTTTCACTGTCGACAGCCTGTGTGCGATAACCACCGTGGTTCTACCTTCACTTGCTTTGTCCAGCGCCTCTTGCACCACCTGAATTGTTACGATATCGTCACACGGCGTCACAGCAATGAGTTACTGATCATGACTTCAGTGGATAACTTACGCTTTCGCTTTCCGAGTCGAGAGCAGACGTCGCCTCGTCCAGCAGCAGTATTTTGGGATTGCGCACCATCGCTCGGGCAATGGCCACTCTCTGCTTCTGGCCGCCACTCAGCTGTGTGCCTTTATCACCGACGCGAGTCTCATAACCCTACGTACGAAGCAACATTAATCTACACCACACTCTCTAAGTAACATCCTTGACCTGGTACAAGGTCGACTTACGTTAGGGAGCGTTGATATGAAGTCGTGAATGTTGGACTGCTGGGCAGCGCTGATGACCTCATCCATGCTGACATGGCGGTCGTTGGCGCCGTATCGGATATTGTCGGCGATGCTTCTATCGAAGAGGACGGGTTCCTGCGAGACAATTCCCAGCTGACGACGGAGCCAGGAAACGTTGAGATTCTTCACGTTCTTTCCACCAATCATCTAGACGCAGTGAAACAAACGTAAACATGATAACTGTTTACGACTTAACTCTGCAGCTAACTCTGCGGCTAACTCTGCAGCTAACTTTGCAACTAACTCTGCAGCTAACTCTGCAGCTAACTTTGCACCTAACTTTGCAACTAACTCTGCAGCTAACTTTGCAACTAAC